>ERZ1673739.2402-NODE-2402-length-15962-cov-4.662098_pt1 | contig 15962 bp, 18 predicted proteins | sample MGYA00580210_ERZ1673739 | MGnify/ENA primary metagenome ERZ1673739 (study PRJEB41218, sample SAMN15661749) | gut metagenome | host: Homo sapiens | place: Canada: London | collected 2015-08-20/2019-03-30 | study: EMG produced TPA metagenomics assembly of...
GAACCGATGGGCAAATGCCCCAAGAAAAATAGAAATAAGGTATGCTTACAAAAAGCTTAGCACAAAGCAGATGGAAGGACAAGAAAAAGAATATGAAATTTTATAAAAAAAGGGTGAAAAGCTTAAAACTTCCAGCCTTTCACCCTTGTCTTCTTTCTGCTTTTCTTTGTCAGACTTCCCGTCTGTCAGCTGTATTTCCTCAAAATCTCATACATCCGTTCAAACTGCTCTTCCATCTCCTTCACCAGACGGAACTGGGTTCTGGCCCGCACCAGATTGTGCTCCGGATAAGCCGTCTTAAAATATACATCTCCCTGAAGATAATCTGCCAGGAAACGCATTCCACACTCCAGTGTCATCAGCCTGGCTCCCCAGGGCAGACTATCAATCTCCGCCGGAGTCAGCACGTCCCTTGCCATTTCCAGATAACCCTTTACATAGAGCTCATACAGATGAGTGTCAAAATGAACCTTATTCAGATCCGGCTCATCCTCTTCTGCCGTAGAAGCGCCAAAACGAATGGAATCGCCAAAATCATTGGCTGCCAGACCCGGCATAATAGTATCGAGATCAATGATGCACAGCCCCTGATCCGTATCTGCATCAAACAAAATATTGTTTAACTTCGTATCATTGTGAGTCACCCGAAGAGGAAGAATCCCCTCCTGGAGCTGGTTCATCAAAACACCGCAGTCCGCCTCTCTTGCCAGAGCAAAATCAATCTCCTCCCGACACTGGCTGGCCCGGTTCTTCACATCCTTTCGCACCGCCTCAGCAAAATCCTGAAACCGTTTCACCGTATCATGGAACCGGGGAATGGTCTCGTACAGATGCTCTGCCGGATAATCTCCCAGCTGCTTTAAGAAATGACCAAAGCTTCTTGCAGACTGATAAAACTGCTGGGGCTCCTCCACTATCTGATGGCAGATGGAATTTGGCACATAGTGAAGGCAGCGCCAGGGCTGACCATCTGCATCCTCAAAATAAGTGTCTCCGCTTTTTGTCTTAATGTAAGACAGGGTTTCCCGATCCAGATCCCCGCCTTCTTTTCGAATCACTTCCCGAAGATATTCTGTAACAGAGAAAATATTTTCCATCACCTGAGCCGGATTCTTAAACACATGAATATTCACCCGCTGCAGCACATAGCGGGGCACATCCATTCCCTCCGGTCCCGGCATATAAACGGCATAGGTTTCATTGATATGACCCTCGCCAAAGGGCTTTACATAGCTGCAGCTGGGGCCAAAGCCAAAGGCATAGACTGCATCCTCCAGGCTGCGGCTGTCTGCCCCCTCAATCTTCCGTCTGGTGGAGAAAATCACCTCACCGGCCTCCACCTTTCTGCCAGATTCAATGGTACAGTTTGCCTTCACAATACTTCCCAGTCCCACATGAGCCCCGGCGCATACCACAGAATCATGATCCACCACAGCTCCGCTGTTAATCAGGGCCGCCCGCTCTAATCTCGTATGGGTATTAACCACTGCCCTCTGCATGACAAAGCAGCCAGACTCTAAAACAGCGCTGGGACTTACCACTGCAGAAGGATGCACCAGGGCAGGCACCTGATATCCTGCTTCCAAAAGCTTATCTGTCCAGTATAATCTTGCTTTATTATTTCCAAAGGCAGCTACAGCCACCGAGTATTCCTCATGGCGAAGGATATAGTCGCAGCACCGGCCAATCACATCCTCCCCAACTGCCGCATCATCCAGAAATACCACCTGTTCATAGCCCAGCTCCAAAGCTGTCTCCTTTGCCATCTGGCCAAAGCCTCCGGCGCCTAGAATCAGCAAACTTTTCATCAAATAATCCTCTTTTCTCTGGTTTTTTCATGCTTTTCTAATAGAAAACACAAGATAGTATATCAAACCGCCGCATACACCGCCTAAAGTGTTATAACATAAATCCGATAATTGAAATGTCCCCACATGAAGTAGTACTTGTAAAAATTCAATTGTAAACGAAATACTACCAACTACTTTTATGGAAGACCATATCACATGTTTCAGATATATTTTTTCTCCAAATACCTGCTTTTTTAAAGCCCAAAACAACAAAATTGTAAACGGCACAAACAGCATAAAATTCTCAATAGCTTCTGTGGTTAATTTTCCTTCTCCATCATATAATCCCCAGCCCTCCATGATTTTTCCCAATGGATCAAACCAAATTTCACGGTTCAATAAGGTACGAAACAAAATCATTGTCGAATAAAAGGCCAACAAAAACACCCGGCGAAAAACAGCAGAATCTCGAAATTCTCTATACCACGTCTGAATCATCTTAGGAAAGCAATCGGAAATACCCCATCCTCTTTCTTTCCCGTAAAGGAAAAAAAACATAAATAAAAAAGCCATGCACACTGCTCCCCAGAACGGCTGATATAAATCCGTCAGGACGCTGCGCATAATACGAGTTGCTGTCTGCTGAAACAATTCCATTGATAAAACCTCAACCTCGGATATTTTTATAAATCACTGTACAAATTCTCTTTGTATATTCCATCTGCAATCAGCTTCTTAAAGCTGTTTACAACCAGTTCTTTGTCCTCCTTGTAGGTAACACCAAACCATTTATCCTTGGTTTCTAAAACCTTTACAGAACACTTGTCTGCCCTTAAAAGTCCACCAATATGAGTGGGTAATAAATATTCTGCCTTTAAAGGATTCCCCTTTACATCCTTTGCAAAGAACTCTTTAAAACTGTCTTCCAGCACTATCAAATAGGCAGGCGCACAACCTTCCCTGGCCGGAAAGCCCCACATATTCATAGAAACATAAGCTTCTGGATCCAACTTCACACCGTCTGCCTCTGCTCCTGTCTCCGTCATAATGATATTACTGGTTTCTACAACATCAATAATGTGAGCATGACCATCTTCGATTTTACAAACACCTCTCGTAACACCGCCGTTTTCAGACAAGGTATTCTTGAGAATAAATCCAGCCATAGCAATGGCAGAATCTGTATGTTCCAATACCAACCAATCATGAAGCTGCCGAAATGCTTCCTTACCATAATAATCATCTGCATTGATCACTGCAAAGGGCTCATGAATCAGTTCTTTTGCAGCAAGAACTGCCCGTCCGGTTCCCCAGGGTTTGCTTCTCTCTGCCGGAACTTCTCCAGAAACATTGTTTAAATCCTGAAATGCATAGGCAATCTCTACCCCTAACTTCTTGCAGAGTTCTTCTATACGGTTTCCGATTCTTTCCCGGAAATCTGCTTCAATATCTTTGCGGATAACGAAAATGATTTTATTAAATCCTGCTCCAATGGCATCATGGATAGAATAATCCATGATAATTTCATCGTGTAATCCGACTGGCTCCAACTGCTTGATTCCTCCGCCAAAACGAGAACCAATGCCGGCTGCCATGATAAGTAAGGTTGTTTTCATACTTTCCTCTACGATTTATCTAATCTCTTTTAAAAATATCTCTTGTATATACTTTTTCTCGAACATCGTCCAATACACTTTCATATCTATTTGCAATAATAGCCTGACTTATCTCTTTAAATTTACCTAAATCATTAATAACTTTAGAACCAAAGAATGTAGAGCCATTTTCCAAGGTTGGCTCATATACAATTACTGTAGCTCCCTTTGCTTTGATACGTTTCATGACACCTTGAATAGATGACTGACGGAAATTATCTGAATTAGATTTCATTGTCAGACGATACACACCAATAATAACTTCTTTTTCTTTACTTATATCCCAACTATCATTTGCTTCATAAGCTCCAGCAAGTTCAAGAACTCGATCAGCAATAAAATCTTTTCTTGTACGATTAGATTCTACAATTGCAGTCATCATATTTTGAGGAACATTTTCATAATTTGCTAATAATTGCTTTGTATCTTTAGGTAAACAATATCCACCATAACCAAAACTAGGATTATTATAATGATTTCCTATTCGCGGATCAAGACATACTCCCTGTATGATTTGTTGAGAATCCAATCCTTTCATTTCTGCATAAGTATCAAGTTCATTAAAATAGGATACTCTAAGTGCTAAATATGTATTCGAAAACAATTTTACTGCTTCTGCTTCCGTAAATCCCATAATTAGAGTGTCGATATTTTCTTTTAATGCACCTTCCTGTAATAGCTGTGCAAATGTATTTGCCGCTTTTACAAGTCGTGCATTCTTTACATCAGTACCAACAATAATCCGACTTGGATATAGGTTATCATATAACGCTTTGGATTCACGCAAAAATTCTGGACTGAAAATAATATTATCACAATGATATTTTTCTCTTACATATGATGTAAAACCAACAGGAATTGTAGACTTTATAATCATAACTGCATCTGGATTTTCTTGTATAACTAATTTAATAACATTTTCTACCGCACTAGTATCAAAATAATTCTTTTTGCTATCGTAATTTGTTGGCGCTGCAATAATAACAAACTCTGCATTCCTATATGCTACTTCTGCATCTAGTGTTGCCGTCAAATCTAATTCCTTTTCTGCCAAATACTTTTCAATGTATTCGTCTTGTATAGGTGATTTTTTATTATTAATTAAATCGATTTTCTCCTTTACAATATCCACAGCTGTTACATGATTATGCTGTGCTAAAAGAGTTGCTATAGATAAACCAACATATCCTGTTCCCGCTACTGCTATAGTTTTTTTCATAATATTATTTCTCCTTACACTTGGTAAAATTCTTTATACCACTCTGCAAATTTTCTTAATCCATCTCTTAAACTTGTTAAAGGTTTGAATCCAAAATCTTTTTCCAATGGAGTTGTATCTGCAAATGTTACAGGAACATCTCCTGGTTGCATTGGAACCAATTTTTTATGTAATTCAAAATCATATTCTTTAGGAAGCACTTCTGCACGAATTAATTCCTGCTGCAAAATATTGACAAAATCTAATAAATTTTCTGGATTTTGATTTCCAATATTATATACAGCATATGGGGGAATTGGTAATCCATCCTCACCATTTTTCTTTTCTGGCGGTGCTTGCATTACAAGTTTTATACCTTCTACGATATCATCTATATATGTAAAATCCCGTTTACAATTTCCATAATTAAATATTTCAATTGTATCTCCTTTTAAAAGCTTATTTGTAAATCCAAAATATGCCATATCTGGTCTTCCTGCCGGGCCATATACTGTAAAAAATCTTAAACCAGTAGAGGGGATATTATAAAGTTTACTATATGCATGAGCCATTAATTCATTAGATTTCTTTGTAGCAGCATATAGTGATACTGGATTATCCACTTTATCATCTGTAGAATATGGAACTTTTTTATTAGAACCATATACACTAGAAGAAGATGCATAAACTAAATGCTCTACTCCTTTTTTCCCATCATCATAAGAATGGCGACACGCTTCAAGAATATTATAAAATCCAATAATATTTGACTCTATATATGCATCTGGATTAGATATAGAATATCTAACACCTGCTTGAGCTGCAAGATTAACTACAATATCAGGTTTATAACTCTTAAACGTACTAATAATTAGATCTTTTTCTGCAATATTCCCTTTTATAAATACATATTCTACTTTACCTTGCTCATTTACCAAACTTTCAATATTCGATAATCTCCATTTTTTTATGGATGTATCATAATAATCGTTAATACTATCAATACCTATAATTCTCTTAGGTTTACTTGTTTTTAAAAGTTCTAATATTAAATTAGAACCAATAAATCCTGCAGAACCAGTTATTAAAATAGTTTTATTATTTAATTCAATTTTATTCATCTGCTACCTCCAATACAGGCGATGTCTATAATACGATATTTACAGCGTCATTTTATCGATAAATCATTTGCAATTATTCAAAAATTCATTGAATGTGTCTTTATAGTTTTCTTCCGTAAACATTTTTCTGGCAGTTTGTAGTGCATTATTCTTTATTTCTACAATCTGATCTCTTGATAAATTTAAAATACGAAGCAATACTTTCTCCAACGTTTCCTGTTTATTATCTTTTACCAAAAATCCATTAACTCCATCATTCACAAATAAATCTGTACCCCCGACAGCAGTACAGATACTTGGAACTCCTAGCATCATAGCTTCACAAAACTTCGTTGAAACTCCTGCTTTTGCATATCTCTTATTCATTCTTAATAAAACTGATATGTCAGATTCTTCAACTATCTTTATGGTTTCATCATGAGGTAGTCTTCCATGACAAAAAATTCCTAATTTTTCCAATTCGTTTGTCGCTACTAATTTTTCCAATTGAACTTTTTCCGGACCTATTACATCAAATGTTATTCTAATCTTATCTTTATTTATATGCATAATTGCCTGTATTAGTGTATCTATATAATCCTTTGATGACATAGCACCAGCATATACTAATTTTACCACTTTCAAATCATCTTTAATTGTACTTATAGTTTCTTTTCTATCACGATCTGGAAATATAGGTGGTAATAAAATAGTATTACAATTCAATTCCACATAATGCTTATACAAATATGAACTAATTGCAATTATATTCCCAACTTGTCTATCTATATATTTTTTTTGAATATTTTTTTCAGTATTTATAATTCTTGTAATAACCCCCGTATAATCTTTAGGATTTCTCCACTCCGTAGTTTCTATTACAAGTTTAAAATTTTCTTTTTTTGAAAGTTTTATCATGCTTAAAATATATAATATAGAATTTGGCTCATATAAAATAACAATATCTGGTTTAATTTTGTAAATAAATTTTTTAGACTCTTTAAAATAAAATCTTCCAAATACCTGATCTAAATTCCAATAAGCACCTCTAATCTTACCTTTACCTGGATAAGAATCCATATATTGATATGTTATCTCTTCCAGGATTTCCATTTTATTTCCATCAGGAGCACTTTCACAAAGTGCATAAACCTCATGGCCACAGGAATTTATAAAAATACCTCTATTCTTAACATGAACTGATGGTGCTGTATTGGGATAGCCAATATTTCCAATATATGCAATTTTCATAATATGTTATTTTTACATAGTACTTTATATAAATATAAGCACTATCTCCCTTCTTTTACTCATAAATCAGCCAGTTATTTGTTACAACTCTTAAATAAATCTATAACAAAACTAGCTCCAATAAAGCCTACAGAACCGGTTACTAAAACTGTTTTTCTCTCCAAACATATATATTTTTTCATATCTATCTCTAAAAAAATCGTAAACTATTTCTTTTTTATTAAATTTAAAATAGAAAAAAAAGCATCTATTTTTAGCACATAAGAACCTATGGTATAAACAATTATACCTAAACAAATCTGTAAAAAAATTGTTATTATATCCGAACATCCTATTTTTACTATGGGTGAAACTAAAATATACATAATTATCGCCAATATTAAAGATGGTAAAATATCTTTAACCTGCTCTCCTATGCCATATCCTATCAATTTTCTATTTGGTAGAATATTTAATAGTGCAGAGATACCTGCAAAAATAGCATTCATAATAGCAACCGCTAAAGGGCTAATCTGTATCGCAATCAATAAAAGAGTTACACCAATAGCTTTTTTTATCATTTCCAACTTCAGGCATATATCACTTCTTCCAGCAGCCTTAATTGCTTGAACATTAGCCGTTTGAGATGGCTGAAACATCCAAAATAAACAACTAATTTGTAAAAATGGTACACAAGAAATCCATCTATCTGTTAAAAGTAATCTAATCATTGGCTCAGCGACTATCATTAATCCAGTAACAATTGGAAATACAATATATGAACTCATCATGATAGACTGTCTTGTTAATTCTTTTAATTTTCCCTTTTCCTGATTAGCTATTGACATTGCAGGAAAAAGCACGCTACTTATAGCGCTATTAATATTCATGACTAAAACAGATGGAAATTGTTCACCTTTGTTGTAAGATGCTAGATCTGCCGGTGTATAAATTTTACCAATAAATAAATTTTTTAATTCTACATATATTTGATTCATAAATTGAGCAGCTACTAACTTCCATCCAAATGAAAAAAGCGTTTTTGCAGAATCCTTATCAAACTCAAATGTAGGATACCATTTTACTGTAATAAACAGAATACATGTATTGATAACGGTATTCGTCATATATTGAACAACTAATGCCCAAATTCCAGCCCCATTATATGCTAAGGCAATTCCTATGACCCCTGATATCAAAGTTCCTCCAATTGTTGAATAAAAAAATTTTCGGAACATCATACATTTAGATACATAAGCTTGTTGAATAGTATTGACTGATGAGAGTGGCACTTGTAACCCTAACACTCTAAGAACTAATATAAGTTGTTCGTTATTATAAAATTTTGCAATAAATGGTGCTGAACAAAATAAAAGTATGTATAAAATAATTGAAAGAAATAAACTGCAAAAAAACATTGTGGAAAAATCTCTTTGTGTTGCATTTGGCTTTTGAATTAATGTCTCACCTAAACCATTTGTCACAAAAACATTTGCTAAATTTATAAACACTAAAACTAGTGCAACAATTCCATATTCTTCCGGAAGTAACATTCTCGCCAGCACTAAAGATACGATAAATGATACTCCTTGTGCAAAAATTCTTTCTCCAAATTTCCAAAACAGTCCTGAAATAATTTGTTTTTTCAAACCATTCTTCATCTATATTTCCTCTAATATATTAATCATTCAACAAGTTTTCCCATTCTTTTGCTATTGTTTCAACACTTAGTTTTTTGCGTAATAAACTTGCATTCTTTCCCAGCCTATCAGCTTTTTTAGGATTTTTAAGTAAATCTATTATCGCATCAGCAAATTCTTTATCATCTCCAACAGATGTCAAAATACCATTAACATTATTCTCAATTACCATTCTCGCACCACCTATCGGACAGTCTGTACACACAACTGGTAATCCTATTGCCATTGCCTCAAGCATCGAATTAGACATTCCTTCAAAATCTGATGACGAAACAAACGTACTAGCATCTATTATATACGAATGTACATTTGCTTTTTGACCCATAAATTTCACCTTATCGGATAGATTTAATTCTTCTGCGTATTTCTCTAATTCTTCTTTTTGTTCCCCTTTACCGTATATTTCTAAAGTATAATCAGGAAATTTACTGACAACTTTTTTCATTGCCCTTAGTAACATAAAAATATTCTTTTGTTGACTCAATCTATTAACGGCAACAATACACTTTCTTCTAGTTCCTTCATATGGAAGTGGTAAAGATGCTGTAATAGGGTTTGCAATTACTTTTGATTTTGCCTCAATACTTTTTCCATAGTATGCCTGTGCATCTTTTGTTTGAAAAACTACTCTATATGCTTTCTTATAACTGTATTTAACATATAGTTTTTCATACCATTTATAAAAATACTGTGGTGCATTTCTTTCCGATAAAATGAACCTGTATTTGTTTAATAAATTCCCTAAAATTAAATACTGATACCCTAAACCTAATGAGATTACATAATCTGGCAATTGCTCTTTTAATAATCTTTTTAATTCACAAATCCTATCTATAATTATTTTTTTATCTCCTGTTTTTTCTGGCAAGTAATCTACATGTATTTTTGAATTAATCGCATAATTATTATTTTCTTTTGAAAACACTACAAAATTAACTTTATAGTTTTTTTCACAAAAATAATCACCAAGTGCAATCGTTACTCTTTCTGCACCACCACCTCCCAAACTACCAATCAAAAATGTTAATTTTTTCATATTCATTTATCTCCTTGCATAAATTCTTTTTAAGGCATTACCAAAAAGAATCATAATTAATACACTACTATAGCCTAATTCAATTTGATAGTATGTAGATAAACCTAAATACGCCATTAATACAAAAGTCCCAACATATTTTGCAGCTCGTGCAATTTGTATATCTTCAGTTATATATAACCGCTTCTTTTTAAACAAAGAAAAATACACCGTAAACCATGCTATAACAGGCAACATACCATAGTGAAACATAATAAACATAAATTGGTTATCAAAATATGGATAAAAACTATTTCCTAAATATCTATATGTTGCATTCAAACCTAAGCCCAAAAACAAATCAGAAAATTTATGTTGTGAAAAAAATACTACATATTGTCCACTCCTAGTATCCTCTAATCCTCTCTCAAATAAACTACCTGTTACATTTGGAAATATATAAGAAATTGCTACAAGTGCAATAAGAACTAGTACACAACCCATTAAGACCTTAAAACCCTTATTCTTTCTTCCTGAAAGCACAAATGTAACAAATAATAAAATCAACGTTTGTAACACCCATGCTCTTGATTGTGTTATAAAAGCAGCAATAACCACAATACTATTCATTAAGTAAATAATTTTTCTTCTTTTTTTGTCATTATAATATATAAAAGTAAGTATCCATACTGATGTGATCCAATATGTAAAAACACCTTTATATGAAGCATTCATAGGCCATTTCATTCCATATTGGTTCCAAAAAGAAAAAACTGTTAAAAAGAATATTACTCCTAGTATAGAACTTATAAACAATATTCTCTTTTTAATAATATTCCATATTGCCGAATCAAATCCTAGTGAACAAGTTAATGTTAACAAAATAATAGAAGTTGATAATCCACCAAAAAAAACACTTTGAATGGAATTATCTCTCAAGGAAAGTATTGTCCATACCAAATAATAACATAGTAAAATTATATTCAAATATACTATTTTTGTGGGCATTTGTTTTTGATATTTAATATTGCATCTAAACACTAATATTAATAGGATCAAAAATGACAAACTACTTAATAATGTTCCAATACGACCTTGACTAACAAACCTATATGTATCATAAATTGGTTCCCATTTTCCAATTACACATTTTAAAATACCACCAACAAGTGCACAAAATATATATGCTTCAAACAGAATTTCATTAATCGTAAATTTTGTTCTCATTTTCTATTCCTCATATATCCAATTCCGTCTTTTTAATTCATCCTTATAATCAACAACCTCTTTTTTGTAAAACATTCTCCTATTCATCTTCCTAGTACTCCTACATAAATTTAATAAGGTTTTGTACTTTTCGTTATCATTATTCCCACTTATCACATACTTTCCAATAATCAAATCCTTATTATCGTTTTTTCTGCAGTCGTCACACCTGCCATATATTTTCCAACAATATTAATTCTTTAATTTCTAGTAATAATACTCCATCCCAAACCAACAATCACCACGTCTCTTGTAAACATCTTTTCACCTGTTGTCCATAACAAGCTACAAAGATCTATCGCAACATCATTTCCAATATAAACATTTTCGTTTTCCTTAATATCACCTTTTTCTGCAATATGTACTTTATTACCGCAGCTTCTGAAAGAACATCTAATGGCACTTTTCAGGAAAACTCTATACAACATTTTTATTTTTAGAACAAATTCTTCTATCTTGTATGCGATACTTCAAATTTTATTCATTCTTCGCTCCCAAAATATTCTCATATAATATACATACCATCTTCAAATGTTTTCTAAAAAACTTCTCATTTGCTGTTTCAACACCTTCTTTTCCCATATCATAAATTAGTTCATCATTACTGATAAGTTTTAATATAGCTTTAAAAAACATCTATATTTCCCGTTTTTCATTTATCCGTTTTTCATTTATCCATTTTTACCTTTTTCTACAAGTTGGAAGATTTCTCCAACATTAGTGGTAACTATGGATAATCCATATCCCCTTCCTGGATATTCAAGGCGATGGAATGTTTTGTGGCACTTTTTTATTTCCACTATTCCTTTATGGATATTATTCATCTCGCTCTAAGATGGTATTTATGATATATTCTACTACTTCAAGCTTTCAAACCAGGGCTTCTAGAAAAAGTCATCATCCTTCAAGCAGAGTTTCTTCATTGTTTACGTTTTCCTCCTGCTCAATCAGCTGAACCCTCATTAATCAGAATACTTTTTCATTTAATTTTTACAAAAAAATTGATTAAGTCATGGTTCAACACATCCATCCAAATATCATTTAACAGTGTATACGAGTACTATAATAGAAAATCACAATTTCATATTAATCTACTCATCTAATATTAATAACTTTGAAATCTCTCTAAAAATACGATCATTAACTATCTTATAATCATATTTTGCAGCATGAGTAATAGCACTATTTCTATATTTTTCATAATTTTTAGATATTTTCATAATTGCATCACTGATTTCCGAACTTTCTCCATTTGTATATTCAGCATTTTCACCTCTTATTGTGAGCTCTGGTATACCACCAACAGGCGTTGTTACGACAGGAATTCCAAAACTCATAGCTTCTAGTATTGACATCGGTTTTCCTTCAAATATTGAATTCATTATTAAAATATCACTATTTTCCATAAACTCCGCAATTTGAGATGGCTTTACACTCCCTGATAATTTTACATAATCACTAAGCTGATTTGTTTTTATTATTTGCTGTAAGTTATCATATTCTTCCCCATTTCCAACTATTGTTAAAGAAACCTTCCCATTTAATATTCTTGCAGCTTCTATTATCTTATCAATTTGCTTCACCTTTGATAATCTACCAACAAAAAGTAGCTGTATCGGTGTGTGGCAAACCGTTCTAACATTAATTTGATCTGACAAAACAATAGAATTCTCTACACGCACTACTTTTTTAGTATATTTTAGATATTGTTTCGTAGAGATATCATCAAGTGTAAAAACTAAATTCGCTCTTCTTAACAAAAATGCTATAAATTTACTAAATCCCCAATAGATCAACTTGTTATTTTGATAAAAGCGAAACCCATCGACCATATTAAAAAAACTCCCATGCGAAAATACAACTGTTTTTTCAAATGGATGAACTAACTTCACTTCAATAAAAGCTTCTGGTGTGTGAATATAATGTATAGTTCTTTTCCCAGATGATATTAATTTTCTCTTTCTTAAAAGTCCTTTCAAATATTCTAATCTAAGTGATTTTTTTACATGCGATAAATTACTATCTCTATACAGCACAGGTAAAAAATCAAACTCTACACCATCTATATTTACTTTATCTATCTTCCCAACATTTTCTTCACTTGTCGTTATTCCAACTAATAATAATTGCCTTCCAAAAGTGCGTTGCTCATTTGCAATATATTTCAAAAAATTTCTTACACTCGTCAGTTGTCCTCCAATTGGAAAATCTACAAAGTTAGATGTATCATACAAAATCAAATCATACATTTTCAACCCTCTACTTTTTCGTCCTAGTTATCAATAAATACCAAAGGAATTTTGTATTTGTTACTGCATATCTCTTGAATAACCGTCTCGGTTCCTGCATTAATCTGTATAACCACTCCAAACTCATATCTTGCATCCACTGTGGTGCCTCGGGAATAGTACCTGCGAGTACACTAAACGCTCCACCTACACCTACCATAATACCTTTTATTTTTCCTTCATTTCTATGACAAAATAATTCTTGTCTTGGCGCACCTAAAGCTACCCACACAAAATCTGCATTTGCTTCATTAATCCTATCTGCTAACTGCTGCTCTTCTTCTTCATTCATATCTCTAAAAACAGATGGCTCACTTCCTACAATATTAAGCCATGGGTAATCTATTTTAAGTTTCTTTACAAGTGCATCAATATTTTTCTCCGTAGAACCATAAAAAAAATGCTTTATATCTTTATTTTTAGATTCTAAAAACATTCTTCGCATTAAATCCGGACCTGTTACTCGATCCATTTTTCCATATTGTTTCCTTCCAACTACTGAAAGTGGTTTTCCATCAGGAACAGACAACATTGACTCCGATTGTGCTTTATAATAATTATCATTATCATGAGCCATCACAGTAGTATGCACATTCGATACACAAATATAATTTCCATGAGCTACATCCCAATTATCAAATAAAAATTTCACACAACTATCCATATTTACAGCTGATATTGGAACACCTATAATATCTGCTCTAGGTGGACAGCCTTTAAATAACTTTACATTTATCATAAATATCTCTCAATCTTTCATAATTTGTTTTACTGTTCAGTTCTTTCTCCAAATACATCTTAGCATTATTTCTATAAAACTGATTATAAATAATTACTTTCTCTAATGAGTTATAAAAAGATGTATCATCACCAATTTTATAGACAACACCACCTTTTGATGTAGAAATGATATTTCCCGCATTACCATTATCTGTTGTCATTACTGGACATCCAACTGAAAAACTTTCTGATATTACCATAGGATATCCTTCGTACCATAAATACGGAGCAATCAGTGCGATACTGTTTTTTAATTCATCCAGAATTATGCTTCGAGAATTAAAACCGTGTAAAATAATATTGTTACATTGCTCTAATATTTTGACTATTTCTGATTTACATTCCCCTTCTCCATATATGTGGAGTTCGTAATATCCAGGAAGTTTCCTCCATGTATTAATTAACTCTAAAATTCCTTTTCCTTTATCTAATCTCCCAACAAAAGCAAATTTCTTATTTTCAAAATCTAATACCCCCGTATTGAATTGTAAATATTATTTTGCATTATATAATTTTGTTTTTTTGATAAAACATTCTTATAATATATTAAAGCATTTTTTCTCAATTCATCATTATTGTGAATTGTCTTTTTAATTGCTGTTATAAAATCATCAGTTTCATCCGGATTGTATACTTCTCCACCTTTAGAAGCTAAAACTATATCTGCTGCATTACCTATATTTGCTGATACAACCGGGCATCCAACTGACATACTTTCCGCAATTATCATTGGATATCCTTCATACCATAGACTCGGAAAAATCATTCCCATAGAAGTCTTCAGATCTTCAAAAATTTCATCATGTGAACGGAAACCAAAATATTTAATATTTTTTTTATCATGAACTTCTTTTTCGACAAATTTTTCTAGAGTTCCCGTTCCGTAGATATGAAGCTGGTAATCATCTGGCATATTTTTCCATCGATTTAATAAAAATCTAATTCCCTTATTTTCTTCTAATCTACTTGCAAAAACAAACGTTTTTTTTCTTTCCTGTTTTAATTCTACTCCTGTAGCCTCTTTAACAAAATTTGGTTTTACAAATACATTAGTTCCATTAACATCAATTAATTGACTAAATTTCTGTTTATTAAATTCTGTTAAAAAAATGTAATTAATTTTTTTATAAGTTCCTATTTTTCTATGAACATACAGCATCATAACCACTACTAATGTTTGAATTTTTGAATTCCTATAACATTTATGCCTTAGTGCTGGTCTAAACGAATCTTTTTTTAAGCAATCTTCGCAAATATTTCCTTCCCTAAAAAAAACTGCACATGGACATAAAAATCTAAAGTTATGAATCGTTTGTACAACAGGAACTTTTTTATGTCTAGCTGCATAATAAACTGATGGTGAAATCAACGGAAAAGTATTATGACAATGTACAATATCTATATGTTGCTTTTTTATAATTTTATTAATATCACGATAAGTTTTAAAAGACCAAATTGTCGTAAATGGAAGCAATAATAATTTCAATTTAGACTTTTTCAGCTCATCATTGCTACGAGTATATTCGAGCACTTCATGTCCATTTTCACGAAGCATCTCTACTTCATTCTTAAATACAGTATGTTCACCACCACCAACTTGATAAAAATTGTGAACCATCAATACCTTCTTTTTACTCATAGCTATTTTCTCCTAAACTCTAGTACTTTCTCCAAACCATTTTATTCACAACCCCAGTATAGCTCTGGATAATTTTAACCACTTTTGAGCTTACATTTTCTTCTACATAATCCGGAACCGGAATTCCATAATCTTCTTCCAAATTCATCTGAACTGCTGTATCTACTGCCTGCAAAAGACTTCTTTCATCAATACCGGCAAGAACAAAACAAGCCTTATCTAAAGCCTCCGGACGTTCTGTAGAAGTTCTGATACATACAGCTGGGAACGGATGACCTACACTTGTAAAGAAGCTGCTTTC
>ERZ1673739.2414-NODE-2414-length-15846-cov-6.142740_pt1 | contig 15846 bp, 18 predicted proteins | sample MGYA00580210_ERZ1673739 | MGnify/ENA primary metagenome ERZ1673739 (study PRJEB41218, sample SAMN15661749) | gut metagenome | host: Homo sapiens | place: Canada: London | collected 2015-08-20/2019-03-30 | study: EMG produced TPA metagenomics assembly of...
CGGCATTTCCCGTGATGCAAACGTATTGGATTACTGCCGCCAGAACCATATTACCATCCAGTGTTATAGTCCTTTCCAGTATGGTGTATTCGAAGGCACATTCATCGGCAATCCCGATTATGCCCAACTGAACGCTGTCCTGACTCGTCTAGCGAAAAAATACAACACCACAGAAAACGGCATAGCCGTAGCATGGCTTCTGCGCCATCCTGCCAACATGCAGGTGGTTGTAGGTACAACCAATGCTGCCCGTATTCCAGGCATCGTCAAAGGGGCAGAAATCACCCTCACAAGGGAAGAATGGTACGAGCTCTATGCCGCTGCTGGGAATAAACTGCCCTGATTCGTTTTTTAACCTTTCGTAATAGAAAAAAGCCGAAATCTTCGAAACAAAAGATTTCGGCTTTTTTCATTTTGACAAAGCTTCCCCTTCTCCTCTTCTCCATATCCCATTCCTCTCGTTTTCCATTTTTATTAACTCCAACACCTCTCACTTCTTCCCATTCTCCACTTTCCTTTGCTTCAACGCATCCCATTTTCTCCCACGTCCCCTTTTCTCTATTCCAATACACCCCATTCCTCCACATTTCCCTTTTCCTATATTCCAACACCCCCCACTCCCCCCCTTCCCTATTCCATCCCATGTTTTCTTTTCTTCAAAATCAAACCACGTGCACAGCCCAAAAATACCTCTTCTCCAAAATCCAAAACCAGAAAATCCCTTTGTCCTTTCTCAATGCAGTACGCCCTTCGCAGAACCATCATCTTCTTTCCCCCTACAAAAAAATAAACGCTCACCCCGCTTCACCAAAAACGCCCCCTTTTCAAAATTTTCGCTTATTCCATTTTCCCGCTGAATTTTCTCAATTCTCTTTTCATCCCCATCCCTTTTTCCCCACAAAAACAAAAAAAGGATAAATCCTTTCGGATTTATCCTTTTTGTATCCCTTATATTAGAATCTGTTTACAAATTCCAAATTAGTTTCTGGGGAAGTTGATCTGAGCCTGAGCTGCTGCCAGTCTTGCGATAGGTACGCGGAAAGGAGAGCAGGATACATAGTCCAGACCGATCTGGTGGCAGAATTCTACGGAAGAAGGATCGCCGCCATGTTCGCCGCAGATACCCAGGTGGATGTCAGGGCGTACGGGTTTTGCTTTTTCTACAGCAATCTGCATCAGCTGACCAACGCCTGTTCTGTCCAGTCTAGCTGTAGGGTCGCATTCATAGATGTTTTTGTCGATGTAGTCAGCCAGAATTTTACCAGCGTCGTCACGAGACAGACCATATGTCATCTGTGTCAGGTCGTTTGTACCGAAGGAGAAGAATTCAGCTTCTGTAGCGATCTGGTCAGCTGTCAGAGCAGCTCTAGGGATTTCGATCATGGTACCTACCAGATATTTCAGTTTTTTGCCTTTTTCTTCCATTACTTTTTCAGCTGTTTCTACAACAACATTCTTAACATATTTCAGTTCCTTGATTTCGCCAACCAGAGGAATCATGATTTCGGGTACGATTTCGATACCTTCTTCTACAGAAACTTCAACAGCAGCTTCGATGATTGCTTTTGTCTGCATTTCTGCGATTTCAGGATAGCTTACAGCCAGACGGCAGCCTCTGTGACCCATCATAGGGTTCAGTTCGTGCAGACCTTTTGCTTTGATTTTCAGTTCTTCAACAGTTTTGCCTGTTTCTTTTGCCAGAACTTCGAATTCTTCATCTGTGTTAGGCATGAATTCATGCAGAGGGGGATCCAGCAGACGGATTGTAACAGGTCTTTCGCCCATTGCTTTGTAGATGCCTTTGAAGTCTTCTTTCTGGAAAGGTTCGATACCAGCCAGAGCTGCTTTTCTTTCTTCTACTGTTTCAGCCAGGATCATTTTTCTGAATTTCATGATTCTGTCGCCTTCGAAGAACATATGCTCTGTTCTTGTCAGACCGATACCTTCTGCGCCGAAGTCGATAGCTGTCTGAGCGTCGTGAGGTGTATCAGCGTTTGTTCTTACTTTCAGCACTCTCTTTTCGTCAGCCCAAGCCATGAATTTTGCAAAGTTGCCGCTGATTTCAGGGTCAACTGTAGGGATATCTTCGCCATAGATGTTACCTGTGGAACCATCCAGGGAGATGTAGTCGCCTTCTTTGAATGTTTTGCCGCCCAGTGTGAATGTTTTAGCTTCTTCGTTCATTTTGATTTCTTCACAACCGGATACGCAGCATGTACCCATACCACGCGCAACAACGGCTGCGTGAGATGTCATACCGCCACGAACTGTCAGGATACCCTGTGCAGCTGCCATACCTTCGATGTCTTCAGGAGATGTTTCCAGACGAACCAGAATTACTCTGTCGCCAGCTTCAGCCTGCGCTTTTGCGTCTTCTGCTGTGAAGCATACTTTACCAGCAGCAGCGCCGGGAGATGCAGGCAGACCTTTGCCGATAGGAGTAGCTGCTTTCAGTGCTTTCTGGTCGAAAGCAGGGTGCAGGATCTGATCCAGCTGTTTAGGATCTACTTTCATCAGCGCTTCTTCTTTTGTCAGCAGACCTTCGTCTACCATTTCTACAGCGATACGCAGAGCAGCGTTAGCTGTTCTCTTACCGTTTCTTGTCTGCAGGAAGTACAGTTTGCCTTCTTCAACTGTGAATTCCATATCCTGCATGTCTTTGTAGTGGTTTTCCAGTTTATTAGCGATTTCCATAAACTGAGCATATACTTCAGGCATATCTTCTGCCAGTTTCGCGATGGGCTTAGGAGTACGAACGCCAGCTACAACGTCTTCACCCTGTGCGTTAACCAGGTATTCACCCAGCATCGCTTTTTCACCAGTTGCTGCGTTTCTTGTGAAAGCAACACCTGTACCGGATGTATCACCCATGTTACCGAATACCATCATCTGTACGTTAACAGCAGTACCCCAGCTGTAAGGGATGTCGTTCATTCTTCTGTAAACGAATGCACGAGGGTTATCCCAGCTGCGGAATACAGCCATAGCAGCTTCAAACAGCTGTTCCTTAGGATCCTGAGGGAATTCTTTGCCCTGGTCTTCCAGATAGATCTGTTTGAACATTTCTACAACTTTCTTCAGGTCTTCAGCAGTCAGATCTGTGTCGTATTTTGCGCCAACCTGTTCTTTGTATTCATCCAGTTTTCTTTCGAATTTGGATTTGGAAACGCCGATAACAACGTCTGCGAACATCATGATAAATCTTCTGTAGGAGTCATAAGCAAATCTGGGGTTGCCAGTTTTTCTTGCCAGACCTTCTACGGAAACATCGTTCAGACCCAGGTTCAGGACTGTGTCCATCATACCGGGCATGGATGCTCTTGCACCGGAACGAACGGAAACCAGCAGGGGATTTTCGGGATCGCCCAGTTTTTTGCCAGCCATTTCTTCCAGTTTGCCCAGAGCCACTTCGATCTGTTCGATCATTTCGTCAGTCAGCTTTTTGCCGCCTTCGTTGTACTCTGTGCAGGCTTCAGTTGTGATTGTGAAACCCTGGGGAATCGGCAGACCCAGGATTGTCATTTCTGCCAGGTTTGCGCCTTTACCGCCCAGCAGGTTACGCATGGAAGCATTACCTTCGCTGAACATGTAAACATACTTTTTGCTCATACTTTTTACCTCCTGTAAACACTTTATAATGATAAAGATGATTTGGGATACATACAAAAATCAAAATCCGCCGTCCTATCAACCGGCGCATCTTGTAAAAAACTTTGCAAGCCGCCTCGCCTTCCCTTTTTTCTTCCCAATAAGAAACAGACGTAATTTCTTCTTCAGGGCAAGTGTTGATGCAGTTTGCCATGCTTTTTCTTTTGCAGAATTTTCCCTATACTAAGATTATACCAAAACGCCATGGAACGCAAGCCGATTTTTTTGATTTTTTTGAATTGTTTTTGACGTATTTTGCCGCAGGGCTATGTATACAATGTATGCTTTTCAATGAAATGCACAAAAATTTCCATGCGTTTTGTCCAAAACCACCAAAAGAAAAATCAACCTTTCTTTTCACATTTTCTTTTCCCTGTTTCTTGTCAGCAATCTCCTTGGCTTCTGGGGCTTTCCATTGACCCGGCAGCCCTTTGGTTTTACAATATCCATAACGGCATAAGAGGTGCTTTCCACCCCCTCATCATTACCTGCTTTCCATATATATTGATCGGAGGAAATCTTCATGCATAAAGAAACAAAAGCACTGCTTCAGGAAAACAACCAACGGGAAACCCTGCTTTCTCCCAATTTTCAATCTGTCCTCACCGACATGGTAGTCTATCTAAGAGCCTCTCGTCTGCCATTTTCCCTTCAGGAACAAGTGCGTCGTGACATTACGGATATGTTTTTGGCAGGTCAGGAAAAAGGGGCTTCTCCTGCTGAAATTATCGGCATGGACTTTCAGGAATACTGCGATAGGCTTTTGCAGGAACTTCCTCAGAATAACCGCCGCACGCAAACGCTCTGTACCATCCGTGATATGTCCTTGGTTCTCTGCGTGGGAATGGCTGTTCTGTTCCTGCCGGAACTAATTGGTGTGCTGCTGTCACACATACCCTTTCTGACACTCACGTTGGGAAAACTGATTTTTCTCATAGCCCTCATTACCTTTGCTTACGCCCTCGTGGAGAATATCTGCAAAAACGCTTTCACCCCTACGGAAAAACAAAACGCTCTCATCAAAAACATGCATTTTCTATGGCTGTTTGTGGGTTTTATACTACTGTTTTTCCTGAAAAAACCCGCTTGGGAAATTCCATTCTTCATTCCCCTCCTCGTTTGTGCCGTCCTGCTTCTGTGCTACGGACTGCTGAACCATTTTCTGGACTGATTTACAAACAAAGAAAGCACGAAACCTTCTATTATATATAGAAAGATTTCGTGCTTTTTCATTGCCGATTTTCAAATATTGCCGATTTTTATGGAAGATTAGAATTCCATTTTTTCTTTCAGGTAAGGAATCAGGTCTGCGATAGGCATTCTTACCTGTTCCATAGTATCTCTATCACGAACGGTTACGCTCTGATCTTCTTCGGATTCAAAGTCGTATGTGATGCAGAAAGGTGTACCGATTTCATCCTGTCTTCTGTAACGTTTACCGATGGAGCCGGTTTCGTCATATTCGCAGTGGAATTCTTTGGACAGCATGTTATAAACTTCGATGGCTTTGTCACCCAGTTTCTTGGACAGAGGCAGTACTGCTGCTTTTACGGGAGCAATTGCGGGATGGAAATGCAGAACAGTTCTTACATCGTTTTCACCCACTTCTTCTTCGTCGTAAGCTTCGCACAGGAATGCCAGTGTCATTCTGTCTGCACCCAGAGAAGGTTCGATGCAGTAAGGGATATATTTTTCGTTCTTTTCCTGATCGTAGTATGTCATATCCTGACCGCTTGTTTCCTGGTGGCATTTCAGGTCGTAGTCTGTTCTGTCTGCAATGCCCCACAGTTCGCCCCAGCCGAAGGGGAACAGGAATTCAATGTCTGTTGTGCCTTTGCTGTAGTGAGACAGTTCTTCGGGAGAGTGGTCACGGAGTCTGATGCTTTCTTCGGACATGTTCAGATCCAGCAGCCACTGTCTGCAGAAGTTTCTCCAGTAGTGGAACCAATCCATATCTTTGCCGGGTTCACAGAAGAATTCCAGTTCCATCTGTTCGAATTCTCTTGTTCTGAATGTGAAGTTACCGGGTGTGATTTCGTTACGGAAGGATTTACCAATCTGACCGATACCGAAAGGCAGTTTCTTTCTGCTTGTTCTCTGTACGTTTTTGAAGTTTACGAAAATACCCTGAGCTGTTTCGGGACGCAGGTAAACCACGTTTTTCGCATCTTCTGTAACACCCTGGAATGTTTTGAACATCAGGTTGAACTGACGAATATCTGTAAAGTTGTGAGCGCCGCAGGAAGGGCAAGCTACCTGGTGTTCGTCAACGAAAGCTTTCATCTGTTCGTTGCTCCAGCCGTCAACAACTTCTTCAGGCATGTTGTGTGTTTTCATGTGGTCTTCGATGAGTTTGTCTGCACGGAATCTTTCTTTACATTCCTTACAGTCCATCAGAGGATCGCTGAAGCCGCCAACGTGACCGGAAGCTACCCATGTCTGAGGGTTCATGAGGATTGCGCAGTCAACACCTACGTTGTAAGGGCTTTCCTGAATGAATTTCTTCCACCAAGCTTTCTTTACGTTGTTTTTCAGTTCCACACCGATGGGACCGTAATCCCATGTGTTAGCCAGACCACCGTAAATTTCAGAGCCGGGGTATACAAAACCTCTGTTTTTTGCCAATGCTACGATTTTTTCCATTGTCTTTTCTACCATTTGAAAAACCTCCTTCAAAAATTCCATTAGAAACTTTTTTCGAGGAATAAAAAAAGCCTTTTCATCCCTCGCCGTAAAGCAAGGGACGAAAGGCATCGTGTCTTCCGCGGTTCCACCCTCATTGATTTGCATTGGTTTATGCAAACCCACTCTTGTGAAAAATTGCTGCTCCCAAGTGCCATTCTCCGCTTTGTCCTGCCGGTCTTGCACCAACCGCCGGCTCTCTGAAAGTCCGCCGCAAATACTCCTCTTGTTCGTCACAGCTATGTAATTTGGTATCAATCTAACACGTTTCCAGAAGAATGTCAAGGGGAATTTTGATTTTTTTCAAAAACAAATGTCCGCCGCAAAACGTCTGCTTTTCAAATCCAGTCCCACGTGCATCTGTAAATACTGCCGCATGACCTTGTCCAATTGTTCCAAAGCTTCGGGAGAAAGACGGAACCCGAAAATCTGTTTTCCCTCGTTTTCCAGCACATGAGAAAGAGCCGCTCCCACCGCCGGCAAAAGGGGCTTTGCTCCCGGTCTTTTGTGGTTCTGGCAGGTAAATCCTTCCCCGTCGAAATATAGCTGCGCCGGCGTTTCCTCGCACACCATGCAGTCTGCCGATGCCAGCAGACCGGAAAGCTGCAAATACTTGATTTCAAAGATACGCCCTGCCAGTTTTGGCTCCAGATACCCCTTTGCCATACCCTGCAAGGTAAAGAGAAGGAGCTGCATAATCTCATCCTGTTCCATGCCTTCGGGGCATGTTTTCTCCACCAGTTCCGCCAGATACACCGCCTGCGAAAGTACCGCCACGTCATTGCGCAGACCGTAAAAACTCTCAATCAAATCAATCTGCGTCACCGACCAGAAACCCCGCCCTTCGTAAATGGTAAAATCGCAGTAGGCAAAAAGCTGTGTTCCTGCCAGCAGATGACTTTTGGCATTTTTTGCCCCTCTGGCAGACAGACGCACCTTCCCCACCCCTTTGGCAAGAACGGTGATCTGCTTGCTGCTTTCGCCCCGCTGGGCTTCCCCTATGACGATGCCTCTGATTTTCCCTACACTCATGGTCTGACTCCCTTATCCATAAAACCAACGGAGAAAGCCATTGGCTTCCTCCACTCAGGGTGTCGAAAAAGTCGACACCCTGTCGTCAAAGGCTCATTGCATTCAAGCCTTTGACGAGTAAACAAAAGTATAAAACCGAAGTTCCATCAGCTAAAAGCCTTGAAACTTCGGCTTTTTCCTCGTCGGAAGTGAATTCCGACTGCGGATTCCAGTTGGGAAACTCTTTGTTTCCCAACCCCTTCCGCGTTCTTGAAAAAATATATACCTTCGTTTTTCTACAGTTTGAACGGAGAAAGCCTCAGGCTTCCTCCGTTATGTCAATAAAATTCTTTATATTTTGAGCTGTTCTCGATACGTCTGCGTCCGTTTTCCTGCTCCCGTCTGGTGCTTTCGTGATACCGCAGATAATCGCTGACCTGCCCTGTCTGTGTGAACCGCTGCCATAATGCCGTCTGTTTTTTGTCCATATCCATCGTCCCTTTCCGTTTTTAGAATATGAAAGAGAACCAAAACCATACGGCACAATTCCTGCCAGTTCTTCCAGCGAATTTTTTAAATATTTTTCTTGTCGTAACCGAAGTTTTTCAGCAGGAAATCGCTGTCCCGCCAGTCTTTCTTCACCTTTACCCAAATCTGCAGGAAAATAGGAGAGCCTAACAGCCGTTCCATATCCTGACGGGCATAGGTGCCGATTTTTTTCAGCATGCTGCCGTGTTTGCCGATGATGATGCCCTTATGGGAATCTTTTTCGCAGTAAATGAGTGCCTGTACGTCTACCATATTCTGGTCAGGACGTTTCTTCATAGACATGATTTCCACGGCGATACCATGAGGGATTTCATCCTGCAACAGATACAGCGCTTTTTCACGAATGATTTCAGACGCAATCTGTCGTTCCGGCTGGTCTGTCACCATTTCCGCAGGGAAATACTGAGGACCTTCCGGCAGGAATTTCCGAATGACAGAAAGCAGTGTTTCTGTGTTGCTGCCTGTTGCCGCGGAAATAGGCACCACTTCTTTGAAGGGGTACAGTTTCCGGTAAGCGTCAATGATACCCAGCAGTTTTTCTTTATCGGGCACCGTGTCGATTTTGTTGATAACCAACACCACAGGTGTTTTTACATTGCCCAGTTTTTCCAGTACATACTGGTCTGCTTCCAGCACCTTGTCTGTAGGTTCCACCAGAAACAGTACCAAGTCCACTTCCTTGAATGTGTTTTCTGCGGAGCGCACCATAAACTCGCCCAGTTTATGTTTGGGCTTATGGATACCGGGTGTGTCCAAGAATACACACTGGAAATCGTCTTTTGTCAAAATACTTGTGATTTTATTTCTTGTGGTCTGAGGTTTGTTGGACGTAATGGCAATCTTTTCCCCAATTAAACAGTTCATCAGTGTAGATTTCCCTACGTTTGGTCTGCCGATGAGAGATACAAATCCAGAATAAAATTTTCCCATAGCTACCTCCTTTACGCCTGTTCTGCTTTTTCCGCTTCTTCCGCAGCCTTTGCCGCCGCTTCTCTGGCGTCCCATTCTGCCTGCATTTCCAGCATCATCATGTACTGGAGCCATCTGTCGTTTTTGGTGTCGATATCTTCCTGTGTCAGACCTTTCAGTACGGTCAGGGCCTGATAATATTTCATACCGTCCTCAACGGTGATATATTCGGATTTCATGCCCAGCACAATGCCGATGCGGTTGGGCAGCATATACCGGCGGATTTCTTCCTGTACGCCTTCAATGGGTTTGCCCAGACGTTTCATAAATTCCAGGGCATTTTTGTAGTGGATGATGTATTCGCTTTCTTTGATTTTCACCCGCTGACCCTGCCATTTTGTTTCGATGTATTCCACGATTTCATCCATGGTTTTGGGATTTGCCTGTACTTCGATGCCTGCAAATCTTGCTCTCAATGCTTCAATGCCTTTTGCTTCCATTGTTTACACTCCTTGTTCTTTCAATTCATCATATTTTTTCCGAATGGCCTGCATATCTTCCCAAGCCGGTCGTTTTTTCGTTTCATCCCGTAATAATGCAGAAGGGTGGTAAGTGGCAATGATGTGATAGCCTTTCCGCTCGATCCACTGCCCCCGCTGTCTTGTGATTTTAAAATCAGGAGAAATGATGGTGGTTGCCGCGATTCTGCCCAGACAAACGATGATCTTCGGGTGAATCATGGCAAGCTGATATCTGAGATAATTCAAACACGCTTCTTTTTCGTCATCATGGGGATCTCTGTTTCCGGGTGGTCTGCATTTGACGATATTTGCCACATACACGTCCTCCAGAGAAAGATTCACCGCCGCCAGCATTTTATCCAGCAACTGTCCCGCGGGGCCCACAAAGGGAATCCCCGTCAAATCTTCCTGCTGACCGGGTCCCTCCCCAATGAACATAATATCCGCGTTGCGGTTGCCCTTGCCAATGACCACGTTTGTCCGCATTTCACCTAAGCGGCACTTTTTGCAGTTATAGCAGGCACCCTCTAAAATTTCCCAGCTTTTTTCCATAAACCATCACTCCAACATATACTGACGCAAAGCATCTTCCGCCAGTTCCACAAAATCTTCTCCTGCGCCCCAGTCAAAACGGAAAATGGCACCTTGTCCACCGCCGCCTGCTGCCAGATGCACATGGGTCACCCCGCCAAAATCTGTGGCAAGAACAGTCAGTGTTGCCCTGTTGCTGGAACGCACATAATATTTTTCAAATAACCCCATGGCTACAGTGCCCTGTTCTGTTTCCTGAATATATTTATCCAGAAATTGTGCGGAAATGGCATTGTTTATCTGCTGCCACACCAGTTCCAGCACCTCCTGTGGCGCAATGGATACTTTCATATCTTTCACTTCCATGAGAAATCCCCCTTTTCCTCAGGCTTTTACTTGATATCCTCCCCACGGAAGCCAAAAGGCAGCAGTTCCGTCAGGGCAAATTCCTTCTCCCCTTCTAATTCGCTCCAAAGGACCACTTTTCCTTCTGGCATGAACTCAAAAAGTACCTGTCTGCAAATGCCGCAGGGAGCCGCATACTCGCCGCTGCTTGCCACAATGGCGATTTTCTCAAATTCTCTTACGCCTTCAGAAACAGCTTTTGTCACCGCTGTCCTCTCGGCGCAAATGGTCGCCCCATAAGTGGCGTTTTCCACGTTGCATCCTGTAAAGACCCTGCCGTCCTTTGCCAGCAGTGCCGCTCCCACCTGAAAATGAGAGTAAGGGGCATAAGCCCTTGTCATGACTTCTTTTGCCTTTGCGATGAGTTCCTGATTTGTCATGGAAACACTTCCTTTCCCTTATGCGCGGGGAATTCCCGCCAGTTCCAGAATCTCTTTCTGTTTGGCGAACATTTCTTTTTCTTCTTCCGGCTCCATGTGGTCATAGCCCAGCAGATGGAGCATGCTGTGAGCGGTGAGGAAGGCAATTTCCCGTTTCAGGGAATGACCGTATTCCTCCGCCTGTTCTCTTGCCCGTTCCAGAGAAATGATGATATCCCCCAGAACCACTTCGCCCTTCTCGTTTCTGTCCATGATTTCCCCTTCTTCAAAGGTCAGCTGGGGAAAACTCAGCACGTCTGTCGGGCGGTCTATGCCGCGAAATTGTTTGTTAATCTGATGGATTTCCTCGTTATCCACGATGGAAATGCTGATTTCGCATTCTTCCTGAAAGCCTTCGTATTTCAAGCTGTCCAGAGCGATTTTTTCCATAACAGCTTCCATCTCTTCCGGGAAGCCCTCTGTCCGTATATCAATCAGTACTGTCACTGTTTGTTTCCTCCTGTTCTGTGTCTGCCTTTTTCTTGGCAGCCTCTTGGATTTCCTTCTGTTCGGGATAGGAAACCCGTTCATGATACATGCCATGGAACACCTTCAGAAAAGCCAGTCGGATGGTTTCCAGTTCATTCAGGGTCAAACCGCTGTTATTGAGCTGTCCATCATCCAGTTTGTCTTTCATGAGGTTTTTCACAGCCGCTTCCGCTTCTTCCATGGTTTTCCCATGACCCAGCATGGAGCGCACCGCCGCTTCCACCGTATCCGCCAGCATCACAACTGCCGACTCCCGGCTGGAAGGGATGCGTCCCTGATAGCGGTAATCCGCTTCATTCACATTTTCTGCGCCATAAAGCTTCAAAGCTTTGAAATAGAAAAACTTCACCAGAGAATTGCCGTGGTGCTCTACAATCATATCCCGTACTACCGGCGGCAGTTTATACCGTTCTGCCAGTTCCAGCCCGCCTTTGGTGTGTCCTGTGATGATTTTCGCGCTTTTTTCCGGCGGCAGTTCGTCATGGGGATTATACCCCGACTGATTTTCCGCAAAATACTGTGGATACCGCAGTTTTCCCACGTCGTGATAATATGCTCCGGCTCTAGCCAATGCCGTATTGCCGCCAATATCATACACGGCTGTTTCCGCCAGATTTGCCACGATAAGGCTATGGTGATATGTCCCCGGCGCCTCAATCATGAGCTTGCGCAGCAGTTCGTTGTTGGGATTGGTCAGTTCCATCAGTCGCAGTGGTGTGTTTGCCTCAAACATATTTTCCCAGAAAGGCAGGCTGCCCACAGCCACAATCATAGACAGCAGTCCCGTTACGGCGCCAATGCCGCCTTGGAACAGCAGTTCCGTAGAATACCCTTCCCCGAAGAAAAATCCCAGAGAAATGGTAGTCACAAAATCCACTGCCGCCATACCCAACGCCGCTGGAATCAGATGGGAACGCTTGTCCGTTTTCTGAATGATAAGGGCAGCAAAGGTACCGCTGATGAGGGCGTACATCAAAAACTGCACATCCCCATTGAAAATAAAGCACCCAATGATGCAGAACAAAGCATTGAGCCACAACGCCATCCGTCTGCCCACCAGCAGGCTCACCAGCATAGCAAAGAGCCCTACGGGAACAATGGTGAATATTGTCAGGTTTGCCAGTATCCGTATGAGCAGCACCATCATCATGTAGATGGTGAATAACATGCGTATTTCATTGGGCTTGAGAAGAATATTCCCCTTGCCCCACCGGAAAAACAGATACAGCGCCGCAAAGAGCATGCCTGTAATGACCAGACTGCCCAGCATAGGCATCAAACTGCCTTCCAGCCCTGTTTCGCTGACCAGATTCAGCGCCACCAGCTTGTCGTAAATCTCCTGGGTAATGATTTCCCCTTCGTCTACGATTTTCTGGTTTTTGCGGATGAGAACTTCATCCACTTCCGCCCGTTTTTCCTCTTTGGCTGCTTCCACAGCCGCCTCATCCACAATGAGGTTGGGTTCCACAGCTGCCGACAGGATGACCCCTGCCATGGTTTTCAAGTCACTGCTCCATGCCAGTTCCTGCAAATAAGTCAGCCCGGACGCTTTGGCTTCCGTCAAACCGTCTGCTGTGACCCCTTTATCATAAATCTGTTTCAGTACCGATACACAGTCATTGGCAAATGCCTTTCGCTGGTCTGCCGTGAGATTTTCATAAGCCATGAGCTGTCTGTTGGACAGCACCACAGGCAATTCCAGAGAAATCTCCTGGACGGCGTTATAAAAACTTTCCCCCTCCGGCAGTCCTGCCAGAACTGTATCCAGTTCCTGAAAGACCCCTTCCACCATGGTCACGTTTTTATCCATGACGGTGGTATCCGTTTTATAAATTGGCCCCACGCTGTTTGCCGCCGCTTCCCGAAGTTTTTCCGTAGCCGCTTCATCCACCGTGTCTTCTGGTGCCACATACCGCTTCGTTGCCACAGAGCCCACCTGCACCGTTTCCCGCTGCTGAATAGAGCCTGTCCCAATGCAGACGATGGTCACCACAAAAGCCAATACAAACAATACAATCCGGTGCAGCTCCTTACGCTCTGCCCCGTCTGCTATCTTTCTTTCCATCTGCATCACTCCGCTTTCTGGATTCAAACTTTTCATATGCCAGAATGATTTTCTGTACTAAGGGATGACGCACAACGTCCTTGTTGGTGAGGGTGATCATGCCGATGCCCTCAATGCCGCTCAAAATTTTGGTAGCTTCCAACAAGCCGGAACGTTTGCCCTCTGCCAAGTCGATCTGTGTCAAGTCCCCCGTAATGACCGCCTTGGAACCATACCCGATACGGGTCAGGAACATTTTCATCTGTTCCGGTGTGGTGTTCTGGGCTTCATCCAGTACGATATAGGCGTTATCCAGTGTACGTCCGCGCATATACGCCAGAGGCGCCACTTCAATCAGCCCTTTTTCCATATTTTTTGTGAAATTTTCTACCCCCATAATTTCGTACAGCGCATCATACAGGGGACGCAGGTAAGGGTCTACCTTCTGCTGCAAATCCCCCGGCAAAAAGCCCAGTTTTTCCCCTGCTTCAATGGCAGGACGGGTCAAAATGATGCGGTTGACTTCATTGTTTTTGAATGCGGTGATGGCCATTGCCATTGCCAGATAAGTTTTCCCCGTACCAGCAGGACCAATGCCAAACACCACCGTATTGTTCTTCATCAGGTCGATATATTTTTTCTGCCCCATGGTCTTGGGTTTTAAGGGTCTGCCGTTGGCAGTGATGCAGATCAGGTTGTCATAAACCTTTTCCAGCTCCTGCAAATCTGCTTCTTCGGCGGAAGAAATGAAGTATTCCAGATTCTGTTCTGTGATTTCTTCCCCTCTGCGGGCAAGGGCAGCCATGGAGTTGAGCACACTCCAAGCCTTGTGTACGCCTCTTTCTTCCCCAACCACTTTCACATCATCGCCGCGGTTGACGATCTGCACACCGCAGCTTTTTTCGATTTTTCTGATATTGCTGTCAAACTGCCCGAATACAGGCAGGATAATGTCATTCTCCAACTGAATGGTTCTCTCTATTTGACTCATCTTCGACATCAAATTCCTTTCTCACTTGTTTTTTTCCAATTTCTTCGGACAAAGTCACTTTGCATACTGCCCGAACTCTGTCTGTATATGTTTCATATCTGATTTCCGTCTGCGCCACGGACTCCCCTTCCGCCAGCCCTTCCGCCGCTTTTTCCTTGCATTTGGCTTCCAAAAGGGCTTTTGCTTCCTCTACGGTATAAGTCTTTTCCGCCGTTTCATAAGGGCGGTAAACCTCTGTCCGCAGAGAAAAAGGCAGTGTCCAGTCTCCCAGACCCATGTTTTTTTCTTCCAAAACTTCTTTCTCGAAGTCGCTTTCCATGTGTGGCTTGATGAAATCCAGTTCCAGATCCCCAAAAAGCAGCACATGATTCTCCTTATCCTTGCCGCCGAAAATCTTTTCCGTTTCCGTCAGCATTTGTTCTTCCGTCACCTCTGCCCATGTGGTTGCCTGCACGCTTCCGCTGGCTGCCACATATTCCGTTTCCATTGGCTCCCCTTCCAGCCCCACCAGAACCTCCGCGGAAATGAGCACATCCCCAGCCTGTACCACATCTCCCGCCTGCACAAGGGGCGTTCCTTTGGCTGCTGTGATTTTCTCCACCACGCCGTCTTTTTCAGCAATGATGTCACAGGGCGTTTCTTCTTCCATGGGCGTAGGAGCCACAATGGTTTCCGCTACTTTTACCGTAGCTTCTGCCCCCTTGATGGACACACTCACCCAAGATAAGTCCGAAATATCCGCCAGCAGCGCCTTGGTCACCGCGTCTGCGTCCACCTGTTTTTTCCATTTTCCCGGCTTCAGACCGTATGCCTCGCAGGCAGTCAAAATCTCCTCTTCTGTCAGCCGTTCATTGCCTTCCACATGAACCACCCAAACGAAAGAAGAAAGCACATAGAGGGTCGCCGCAAAAAATAAGATGCCCACAGCGAATATGGGATGGGTCTTTGCATGCCGCATCTTTTCCGGCAAACCACCCAATGCCAAAATCTCCAAATGGCACCCCGTCTTTTGGGCACATTCCTCCAGTTCTTTCAGTCCAGCCAGAGAAGTTTTCATCTCCATACCACCGCCAACACCCTTGGCATCCCAGAATAAAATCCGGCGGTATGCAGCCAGATTCATGAACCGTTCCATGGAAAAACCGGTTATTCTTATCATAACATATCCACGCAAATAATACCACAATACGGGCAACAAATTCCGCACCTGCCTTCCCTTCCTACCGCAAAAATTCCAAGCGGAAAATCCGCCCTTTCACCACGATACAGGCTGCCGACATCTGCTTCAGTTCCAGCCCTTCTCCCGTCAGCAGCAGCCTGCCTGCCCCCGTGGCAATGCGTATGGTTTCGGCGCTGTATTCCAGCAGCCCCTTGTGGTTTTCCACCGTCACTTCCTCCTGTCCCACCATGGACACCAGGGGCAGATCCAGCACCACTTCCTTGGGCAAATCCAGCTTTTCCGCCATGCCTTTGCCAAATCCCATGACCAGAACCTCCTTTCTGTCAAATGCCCTCTTTTATAGGTATGCCCGCTGCTCCTGTCCCATACCCGCAAAAAAAGCCGGAAGTTGCTTTAGGGGCATCTTCATAAGAAAACAAAGAAAGCCAAAATCCTTATCATGACAAAGGATTTTGGCTTTCTTATTT
>ERZ1673739.2427-NODE-2427-length-15733-cov-6.145235_pt1 | contig 15733 bp, 8 predicted proteins | sample MGYA00580210_ERZ1673739 | MGnify/ENA primary metagenome ERZ1673739 (study PRJEB41218, sample SAMN15661749) | gut metagenome | host: Homo sapiens | place: Canada: London | collected 2015-08-20/2019-03-30 | study: EMG produced TPA metagenomics assembly of...
TTTCACTCCTGTTTTACCAAGGTATTCATAGATAAGTGAGTGAGCAAAAGACTTCAATGAAGTTGCTTCTAACAACATAAAAACCTCCTAAAAAAAGAAAAATGATATATCCCAGACATCGCTTTGGAGCGTGTGTTTAAAATACAGGAAAGTATCTTAAACATAGCGGCTGTAAAGCAGATGGGATATATCATTTTTTTATCTCAGTCGAGAAGACTCCCACCTCTTTCAGGTGGTGAGTGACGGCTCGACTTGAATTTTCGTCTATATCAAATCTACAAATCCGAATTTATTTTGCTGTGATATATCCCTGTGCTGTTAATAATTCTGCACAAAGTACAGCTCCGCCGGCTGCGCCACGTACTGTATTATGAGATAATCCTACAAATTTATAATCAAACATTGTATCTTCTCTTAAACGTCCCATGGAGATTCCCATTCCATTTTCAAAATCAATGTCTAATTTAACCTGTGGACGGTTATCTTCTTCCATATAACGTATGAACTGCTTTGGTGCGCTTGGTAAGTTAAGCTCCTGTGGAAGTCCTTTGAAGTTTTCCCAACGGTCGATGATTTCTTCTTTGGTTGGTTTCTTTTCAAAGTTTACGAATACGGCTGCTGTATGTCCATCAAGTACAGGTACACGGATACACTGTGTTGTGATTAATGGTGCAGTTGCTTTTTCGATTTTGCCGTCTACAACTTTACCGAATAATCTTAATGGTTCCTGCTCGGATTTTTCTTCTTCGCCACCGATGAATGGGATGATGTTTTCTACCATTTCCGGCCAGTCTTTGAATGTCTTACCTGCTCCGGAGATTGCCTGGTATGTTGTTGCCACAACTTCCTTAGGACCAAATTCTTTTAATGCAAAAAGTGCTGGAGCGTAGCTCTGGATGGAACAGTTTGGTTTTACTGCTACGAAACCTTTCTTTGTTCCAAGACGTTTTTTCTGTGCCTCGATTACCTCAAAATGTTCTGGGTTAATTTCAGGTACTACCATTGGTACGTCTGGTGTCCATCTATGTGCGCTGTTGTTAGAAACTACAGGTGTTTCTGTCTTTGCGTAAGCATCCTCAATCGCACGGATTTCTTCTTTGCTCATATCTACAGCACTGAATACGAAGTCTACTTCAGAAGCTACTTTTTCTACTTCGTTTACGTTCATTACCACGATATTCTTTACAGCTTCCGGCATCGCTTTCTGCATTTTCCATCTTCCGCCTACTGCTTCCTCATATGTTTTTCCTGCAGAACGTGGACTTGCTGCGATTGCTACTACTTCAAACCAAGGGTGATTCTCTAAAAGAGAGATAAATCTCTGTCCAACCATTCCTGTACCACCAAGGATACCTACTTTTAATTTCTGATCCATTTTCCTATGTCACCTTTCTGTGTAAAATAACTATGGGTTTATTCCTGTTTTTTATTTTTAATAGCTATCCAAAGCCATATTGCTCTGGACAGTTATTTTTGATGTATATTATTATAATTATTTAACCACTCTTACCTTAAGTACACCTTCAATATCTATGATATGCTGTACAGATTCTTCTGTAATTACAGAATCCACATCGAAGATTGCGTAAGCATAATCGCCTTTTGTCTTGTTGCTCATTTCTGTGATGTTGATATTGTCTTTTGCAAATGCACCTGTGAAACGAGTCAGCATGTTTGGAATATTTCTATGTAAAATAGCAATACGTCCCTGTGTCTGGCATACACCAAGCTGTGTGTTTGGGTAGTTTACAGAGTTTGTGATATTACCATTCTCCAGATAATCCATAAGCTGGTCTACTGCCATCTCTGCACAGTTATCTTCGGATTCTTCTGTGGATGCCCCAAGATGAGGGAATGCGATAACCCCCTTTACTCCTGCTACCTTTGGTGTAGGGAAGTCTGTTACATAATGTGCCAGCTTACCATTGTCTAATGCTGCAACTAAAGCATCTTCATCTACAAGACCGTTACGTGCAAAGTTTAAGATAACGGCATCTTTTTTCATCTTTGCAATGCCTTCTGCACTAATCATGTTCTTTGTGCTGTCTAACAGTGGAACATGGATTGTGATGAAATCACAATTTTCAAAGATTTCATCAATAGAAGATACATGATGAACGGCTCTTGATAAGTTCCATGCGGACTTTACAGACAAGAATGGGTCATATCCGTAAACTTCCATGTTGAGGTTGTGTGCAGCATTGGCTACGAGAACACCGATTGCTCCAAGACCAATAACACCAATCTTTTTGTTCTGGATTTCTCTTCCGGCAAATGCTTTTTTGGCTTTTTCCATTGCCTTTGTGATGTTAGGGTCTTCTTTGTTCTCTTCTACCCATTTATTTCCACCGATTAAGTCACGGGATGCTAATAACATTCCTGCGATAACCATCTCTTTTACACCATTTGCATTGGCTCCTGGCGTGTTAAATACAACGATTCCTTTTTCAGAATAATCTGCGATAGGGATGTTGTTTACACCAGCTCCTGCTCTTGCAACAGCTAAAAGATTCGGCACATCCTGCATATCATGCATTGCTGCACTTCTTACTAATACAGCATCGGCTTTCTGTAATTCTTCTACCTGCTTATATTCTTCTGTAAAAAGAGAAGTTCCACATGGAGAGATTGGATTTAAGCATTTATACTGAAACATCATTATAACTTCCTTTCATTTATTTAGATTCTTCCTGTTTTTGTTTCTCTAAGTCTTCTTCATTGAAAGCATCGCTGATAGAACCGCCTGGCGCTACCATCGGCCATACTTTATCATCACTGTCGATGATACAGTCAAGGAGATATGGTTCATTAGAAGCAACCGCTTCTTTGAAAGCAGCTTCAAATTCTTCAATTGTCTCTACGCGTTTTGCCTTTGCACCCATTGCCTCTGCAAGTTTTACAAAGTCTACTTTATCATAGAGTGTTGTGGAGGAATATCTTTCCCCATAGAAAAGATTCTGCCACTGGCGAACCATACCAAGCACATGATTGTTTACAACTACTTCAATTACCGGAATCTCTGAACGGGTTGCAGTTGCAATCTCGTTCATATTCATACGGAAACAGCCATCTCCTGCGATATTTACAACAACTTTATCTGGGCATCCGCATTTGGCACCGATTGCTGCGCCAAGGCCGTATCCCATTGTTCCAAGTCCACCGGAAGTAAGGAACTGACGAGGGCGTTCGTATTTATAATACTGGGCTGCCCACATCTGATGCTGTCCAACTTCTGTTGTGATAATCGCATCTCCCTCGGTAAGCTCGTAAATCTTCTCAATAAGTCCTGGGCCGGAAAGACGTTCCTGATGATAAGTCATCGGATATTTTGCTTTCATATCCTGAATTTCCTGCATCCAGGCTTCATGGTGCTGCTGGGAAAGTCTTCTATTTAAAATAGTAAGAACTGCCTTTACATCACCGATAATTGCAGTATCAATTAAAATATTTTTATTTACCTCAGCAGGATCGATATCAATCTGAATGATTTTCGCTCTGCTGGCAAATGTCTTGGCATTACCATAAACACGGTCGCTGAAACGTGTACCGATTGCAATGAGTAAGTCTGATTGGGATACCCCGATATTCGAAGTCTTCGTTCCATGCATTCCCAACATTCCTGTATAGGCTGGATCCTCTCCTGGAAAAACACCCTTCCCCATAAGTGTATCACAAACTGGGGCATCAATTTTCTTTACAAACTCTCTTACCTGTTCACTGGCATCGGATAATGTACATCCGCCACCAAGAAGAACATATGGCTGTTTTGCTGCCTCAATCATCTCGATTGCTTCCTTGACACTCTTTTCTTTGATTGTCTCACAGACTGGGTGAATCACGGCTGGTTCCATAGATTCAAAATATGTCTTTGCTGCTGTGACATCTTTTGTAATATCTACTAAAACCGGGCCTTTTCTTCCTGACTGTGCAATCTGGAATGCCTCACGGATGGTATCCGCAAGTTTTTCAATATCTTTTACAATATAGTTATGTTTTGTTACTGGCATTGTTACACCTTTGATATCAATCTCCTGGAAAGAATCCTTTCCAAGAAGGCTGACACCAACGTTTGCTGTAATCGCTACGACTGGAATGGAATCCATGTAGGCAGTTGCCAGCCCGGTCACGAGGTTTGTTGCCCCCGGACCGGATGTAGCCATACATACTCCTACTTTACCAGTTGCTCTGGCATAACCATCTGCTGCATGGGAAGCTCCCTGCTCATGAGAAGTAAGAACATGATGGATTTTGTCACTCTGTTTATATAATTCATCGTAAATATTTAAAATCGCTCCGCCCGGATAACCGAAAACGGTGTCTACCCCCTGCTCTTTTAAACACTCTAATACGATTTCTGAACCATTAAGTACCTGCTTCATTATAAATATACCCTTTCCAATTATTTTAACTGGTCAACATCTAAAACTGCGCCTCTGTTTCCAGAAGTAACAAGAGCAGCATAGCGGCGAAGGTAACCATCTGTAATTTTAGGCTCTCTTGGCTGCCATTTTTCTTTTCTCTTTGCTAATTCTTCATCAGAAACATCAACATTTAAGCTGTTGTTTGGAATATCAATCTTGATGATATCTCCCTCTTCAATTAAAGCAATTGGTCCTCCAACGGCTGCTTCTGGGGATACATGTCCGATAGAAGCTCCTCTGGAAGCACCGGAAAAACGTCCATCTGTAATTAATGCTACAGAATCGCCAAGTCCCATTCCTGCAATTGCAGAAGTAGGATTTAACATTTCTCTCATTCCAGGGCCACCCTTTGGTCCTTCGTAACGGATAACAACAACATCACCAGGAACAATGTCGCCACCTTTGATTGCCTTGATCGCATCTTCCTCACAGTCAAATACTCTTGCAGGTCCTTCATGTACCATCATTTCAGGAACAACGGCAGACTGTTTTACGATACCAGTATCTGGTGCGATATTTCCCTTTAAGACAGCGATTCCACCCTGTGCCATGTAAGGGTTGTCGATTGGACGGATGACTTCTGGGTTTAAGTTATGAACGTCTTTGATATTCTCTCCTACTGTCTTTCCTGTTACAGTAATCTGGTCTTCGTAAAGAAGTCCTTTTTTACTAAGTTCATTCATAACAGCATATACACCGCCAGCTTCGTTTAAGTCTTCCATATAAGTTGGTCCTGCTGGTGCAAGATGGCAGAGGTTTGGTGTTTTTGCACTGATTTCATTCGCAATATCCATGTTCAGTTCTACGCCTGCTTCATGTGCGATTGCAGGGAGGTGAAGCATTGTATTTGTAGAGCATCCAAGTGCCATATCTACTGTTAAGCAGTTTAAGAAAGCTTTCTTTGTCATAATGTCGCTTGGGCGTACATTATTTTTCAGTAATTCCATAACCTTCATACCTGCATGTTTTGCAAGACGGATTCTCTCGGAATATACGGCTGGAATTGTACCATTACCCCGAAGCCCCATACCAAGAACCTCTGTCATACAGTTCATGGAGTTGGCTGTGTACATACCAGAGCAGGAACCACAGGTAGGACATACTTTGTTAACGTATTCTTCTACCTTTTCTGCTGTCATTTTACCAGCTTCATAAGCACCTACTGCCTCAAACATAGAAGAAAGACTTCTCTTTCTTCCATCAACGTGTCCTGCTAACATTGGACCGCCACTTACAAAAACAGTTGGTACATTGATACGTGCTGCTGCCATTAAAAGTCCAGGTACGTTCTTATCACAGTTTGGAATCATAACTAAAGCATCAAACTGATGAGCTTTTGCCATACATTCTGTGGAATCTGCGATTAACTCTCTTGTTACTAAGGAATACTTCATTCCAGTATGTCCCATAGCAATACCGTCACATACAGCAATTGCAGGAAATACAACTGGTGTACCACCAGCCATAGCAACACCCATCTTTACAGCCTGTGTGATTTTGTCAAGATTCATATGTCCTGGAACGATCTCGTTGTAGGAGCTTACGATACCTACTAAAGGTCTTTCCATCTCTTCTTTTGTATAACCTAATGCATTAAACAGGGAACGATGTGGTGCCTGCTGCATTCCTTTTTTTACGTGGTCACTATTCATAATTAACCTCCAATGATTCACTTAGAAATGAAATCTTCATTTTCTAAAATATAAATTATTTATCCAATGTAGATACTTCTTCCATTGAATATGCCCTTATCCGATACAATTCTAAATAACTTTCAACTACATCTAGATACGTTCTGCGATAAGAGTTCCCATCTCTTTACATCCAACCTTTGTCATTCCTTCAGACATGATGTCTACAGTACGGTATCCATCTTTTAATACCTGTTTTACTGCATTGTCTACAGCATCTGCTGCCTCATCCATATTGAAAGAATAACGAAGAAGCATAGATGCAGAAAGGATGGTTGCGATTGGATTGGCGATATCCTGTCCTGCGATATCTGGTGCAGAACCGTGGCTTGGCTCATATAAACCGAAGCTTCCTTCTTTTAAACTTGCAGAAGATAACATTCCGATAGAACCAGTTACCATACTTGCCTCATCAGATAAAATGTCACCAAACATGTTCTCTGTAAGGATAACGTCGAACTGCTTAGGATCTCTCACTAACTGCATGGCACAGTTATCAACTAACATATGCTCTAACTCTACTTCCGGGTAGTCTTTTGCAACTTCGTTGACAACCTTTCTCCATAAGCGGGAAGAATCAAGTACATTGGCCTTATCTACGCTTGTTACTTTCTTTCTTCTCTTCATAGCAATATCAAAACCACGGATAGCGATACGACGAATCTCTTCCTCACTGTATGTAAGGGTATCAACAGCCTTTGTCACTCCATCTTCTTCAAATGTCTTTCTTTCTCCAAAGTAAAGACCACCTGTTAACTCTCTCATAACGACAAGGTCAAAACCATCTCCGATAATGTCTTCTCTTAATGGGCAGGCGTCTTTTAACTCTTCATAAAGATATGCCGGTCTCATATTGGCAAATAATCCAAGTCCTTTACGGATAGCCAGAAGTCCTGCTTCTGGTCTTAAGTTTGCCGGAAGCTTATACCATGGAGAAGTTGTTGTATTACCACCGAGAGATCCCATCAGTACGGCATCACAGCTTTTTGCTGTCTCTAATGCTTCTTCTGTAAGAGGCTTTCCTGTTGCATCAATGGATGCACCGCCAAGAAGGATATCTGTGTAATCAAACGTTTCGTTATATTTTTCTGCCACTTTATCTAATACTTTAAGTGCCTCTGCCACGATTTCCGGACCGATTCCGTCTCCTCGGATTACACCTACTTTATAACTCATTGTTTCATCCCTTTCCTTTTTCTTCTATCGTTTATACCCTTTATGAATTACATCTTATCATTTCCTGCAAATTAACAATCTAAGTGTTCATGGGTATAGGTACTCACAGTTAAATATCATATCTCATTTTTCTATTATAATCAATCTTTTTCCAGACATTCCTGCACTTTATTGCAAAAATCTTTCCATGCCTGCTCATGTTTTACATAATATCTCGGACACATCTTTCCGGTAACATCATAATGACGAATCACATTTTTGGAAGATAAACCATACGTCTTGCAAATCCACGCTGTAAGGCGCACAGCCGAATTATATGTTTTGTCATTAAACTTCCCGTTTTTCTTTGGATGGCAGCACTCAATCGAAATCGTATCTTTATTCCGGTTATTTGATGCATAAGAAATTTCGCTCTGCGGAATACATTGAATAACCTCTCCATCTAAACCAACAATATAATGACTACTTGCCTTGGTAAGATGCGTGTTTTGCAGATTATTAAAATAATCCCGATTCTCTTTTGCCGTACTGCCCGGATTTTCCACATAGTGGATAACGACTCCCTTTACCTTCCTTAAAGCAATTCCACTTCGGCTATACGGATTCTTATCTAAAAAATCTTCTGTAATCTCTGGTCTGCCACAAGGGCCATCCTCCGCGGGAAGTACACGGCTTCCAACATCACTTCCCTCTTCCTGCTTTGGTGAAATTCCTGACACGCTATTTGGTTTCCAAAGAAAGCTACTATGTAAAATAGAAATAAATACTGCCAGAAAAAGTATTGTAATTGCCAACTGTCTTTTATTTGATATTTGTTTTCTCCCTTTTCGTTTTTTCCCAGACTTTTTTCTCTTCCTCACTCTATTTTTCATCCAGACCTGCTTTTGTCCGCTGGAAAAAAACATCGAATCCCTTCTTTCTATGAAATATTCAATGACTGCTTTCTTCAGAATACTGCTTAAATTCTACACCTGACTTCATAATAGGAAGACGATAAAAAAACTGCGCAGATAGAGCTAAACCCCATCTGCGCAGCCTTTGCGTTCTTATTATTCTACACTATAGTTTGGTGCTTCTTTTGTGATATGAATATCATGAGGATGACTCTCTTTTAAGGAAGCTGCTGTAATCTTTACAAACTGTCCCTTCTCTTTTAATTCCTGAATCGTCTTCGCTCCGCAATATCCCATACCGGAACGTAATCCTCCAACGAGCTGGAAGATGGTATCTTCCAATTTACCTTTATAAGCTACACGGCCTTCTACACCTTCTGGTACTAACTTCTTAGCGTTAGCCTGGAAGTAACGGTCTTTACTTCCGTTCTCCATAGCTGCCAGTGAGCCCATTCCACGGTATACTTTATATTTTCTTCCCTGATATAACTCAAATTCTCCTGGGCTCTCGTCACAACCTGCAAGAAGTCCACCAAGCATTACAACATTCGCTCCGGCTGCGATAGCCTTTGTAACATCACCAGAGAACTTAATTCCACCGTCTGCGATGATTGGAATGTTATACTTATCTGCCATCTCGTAACAATCCATAACAGCGGTAATCTGTGGAACACCGATACCTGCAACTACACGAGTCGTACAGATAGAACCAGGTCCGATTCCAACCTTAACAGCATCAACACCACATTCGATCATGGCCTTTGTTCCTTCTGCTGTTGCGATGTTACCCGCGATAACCTGTAAGTCAGGATACTTCTCTTTAACCAAAGCAAATGTCTTCAATACGTTAGCGGAATGTCCGTGAGCGGTATCAATAACGATAACGTCTACATGGGACTTAACAAGCTCGTCTACACGGTTTAAGATGTCTGGAGTACATCCTACTGCTGCACCACAGAGAAGACGGCCATTGCTGTCCTTAGCGGAATATGGATAACGAATCTGCTTCTCGATATCCTTAATTGTAATTAAACCTTTTAAGTTATAATCATCATCTACGATAGGTAATTTTTCTTTTCTTGCTTTGCCAAGAATCTGTTTTGCTTCTTCTAAAGTAATTCCCTCTTTTGCAGTAACTAAACCTTCGGAAGTCATAGACTCTTTAATCTTCTTATTAAAGTTTGTCTCAAACTTTAAGTCACGGTTTGTAATAATTCCGACTAATTTACCGTTCTCTGTGATTGGTACACCAGAGATACGAAACTTCGCCATCAGGTCTTCTGCCTGCTGTAAGGTATGTTCTGGGGAAAGATAGAAAGGATCTGTAATAACACCGTTCTCTGAACGTTTTACCTTGTCTACTTCTTCTGCCTGGGCCTCAATGGACATATTCTTATGAATGATACCAATTCCTCCCTGACGTGCCATGGCAATTGCCATCTGATGCTCTGTAACTGTATCCATGCTGGCACTCATAAATGGAATGTTTAACTTAATCTTGTTTGTAAGCTTTGTCTCCAGATTAACTTCATTCGGAATAACTTCTGAATATGCTGGAACTAATAACACATCATCAAATGTAATTGCTTCTTTAATGATTTTTCCCATTGTTTTCTTCCTTTCTATCCTTGAATAATGATTAAAAATATAACTAATATTAGTAAATTATGTTAGCAAAGAAACGCACTTTTGTCAACGTGGCAAATAAAACAGAATTTCTCAGAAAATCGCGCTTAATGTTATACAATTTCACGTATTGCAAAAAATAGACGAAAAATCCTGCTTATAAAATCGAATGAATAAACAGAATGAGTATCTATATCCTGTAAATTTCTTTTATAAGCAAAACCGCCCCTGGCAGAAGAAAATCTGCCGGGGCGGTAATCTGTTAGCTATACTTTCAGATTATACCAATTATTTTATAATCTTTACACTTGATTTCTGTCCTTTTTTCTTTAAAAGTCTCTTATATGCTTTCAGTTTCTTAGCAGGCACTTTAATCTTTGCCTTCGCATGGATACCCTTGAATGCACTTCTTCCAACTTTCTTCAGAGAAACGGATTTAATTGTAATACTTCTCAGATTTTTAGCTTTCTCAAATGCACGTTTGCCGATTACCTGAACATTCTTACCAATTACAACTTTCTTGAGTTTCTTATCACCCTTGAACGCTTTATTTGCAATCGATGTTACTTTAAAGGTATAATTTCCGCTCTTAATAGTTGCTGGAATAACAAATTTTGCTTTCTTGCTATTTCGTTTAACAAGCATTACCGTACCACCTGTTGCGTTAACTTCTCTTACCTTATAGATAGCTTTTTTGTACTTGATTAACATTCCAACAGAAGGAACCCCTGTTTCTGGTTTATTCGCAGATGGTTTTTCTGGATTCTTATTTGTATCCGGTGCCGGTTTTGTTACTTTTACAAGATTGCCTCTTGCTGTCTGTAATTTTTCAAGTGCCGCATTTACTTCATCTTTTGTCACTATTTCTTTTGCGATGACTGCTTTTACTTCCTTCAATGCTTTTTCATATTCCGCATAGGAACTATCCGTATAATCATCTTTTTTCAAAGCTTCTGCCTGCTTGATCTCGCCCTCTACCTTTTCCATAAATGCTTTATCTGCAATCTGATCCTTAGCAATCAACTTGATTTTATAGGTATTGGTTGTCTTGCTATCTTCAGAAGTAACGATTACCTTTACAACATTTTCTTTATTAAACGGTACTATCATTACTGATGCATTATCTTTTGCAGCTGCATCCACAACAGCTTGGTCTACTTTGTCTACAACTACAGTATACTCGTATTTATCGGCTGCAAAACCTTCCACTGCTGTTCCATCCACTTTCAGTTCTTCTAACTCCGCTGTCTTGTTTGAAGTATAACCCTTCTCACTTGTCCAGATTTCTAACTCAGTCAGACCAACATATCCTGTTCCTACCTGTTTCATGGTAAATCTCAATGCTTTTGCTTTCTGAACCTCATTAAATACCAGTTCATTCTTCTGATTTACCTGATAATCATTATGTGCAAATTCAACTTCTTTAAAGTTCTCTCCATCTTCAGATACTGCAATCGTTACGCTCTCTGGTGCTTTTACATTCATATCACCAAAGAACCATGCTTTGATACTTGCCAACTCATAGACCTCATCCCAGGTAAATGTGATGGTTGGCGAAGAGTTTAATAAATGGTCATTCCAGTTTGTCCAACGCATATTTGGCCTATCCAATACATTATTAACACCATCTACAATAGAAAGCAGATTATCTGCCGGTTCGCCACAGCTTTCTGTTAAAGTTTTATATTTTGGAGCTATATTGACTGCTTCTTTTACTTCACCTTCTGCCACACGTATCGTTGCAGTTGCTGTCATCTCTTTACCTTCTACGTCAACTTTACCTTTTACTTTTACAATATCTCCAACTTTTTCTAAGTCAGACTCTTTAATACTATCCCATGTAACCGGATATGCACCGTATGATGTACCATCTGGGAGAATTCCTGCTAATGTTGAAGGTAAAGTTGGAACAAGCCCTTTTACAGTTGCTCTTGTATAGTTCTGTACCGCTACGATAATCGGTTTTACATGAAGGTTTGCAGATACAGCTACTTCTTCTTTACCAAACTTCATTGTTCCATCCAGAACGTACTCACCAGGATGATTGTACACATCTTCTGTCAGTTTCCAATCAATCGTACCTTCCTGCTTAGATCCATCGCTCATAGTACCTGTTACGGTTGTCTCTAATTCAGGCTTTGTACCCATCATAACAGTGTACTCTGGTTTTATCGTATAATCTTTCAGAAATACTTCACCATTCTTTTCACCTACAGTATTTACAAATACAGTCTCTCCAGTAAGACCTGCAGATTCTGCCTTCAATGCAAAACCACCTGCATCCTTTGTACTGCGTACAATCACAAGTGCTTTTCCGCTAAATGCTTTAATCTTAGCTGTCTTACTGCTTGTTAATACGGATTTCTGCTGGAATTTATTAACGGTAGATGGATTTCCATTATCTACACCAACAATTGTTCCATTACCTGTTAAAGTAAAACGAATACTATTGTCTGCAGAACTTACAAAACGTCCATCTTTGTCATTTACATCTACTGCTATATAACTTAGACTGCTTCCATCTGCTGTAATTTCGCTCTTCTCTGCTTTAACAGATAACTTACTTCCAGCATCACTGTTTGTTGTCACACTCTGTGATCCCAGCGTATCTGTAATTTCTTTGCCATCTTCATCATATGCTTTCGCACTAAGTGTACCTTCCGCATATTTTACCTTAAACTGAATTGCCTGAGCTTTCCACTTCTGACTCTCGTTGACTGCAACACACTGTTCTTCATCATTAGATTCATTACTGTATGTAGCCCATTCATGACCGGCAGCCGTCTTGATTGGATTTCTTATGGAAGTACCAATCAGTTTTCCATTCAGATACAACTCTACTTTTGCTGCATTGGAGTAAACATAAACTGGTACGTTACCTCCTGAAATACTGAGATCTTTTTTATTCCAACTCTGTGGTACGATATGAAGTGTCTGTTTATCTTCTCTCCACTGGCTAGTATAGAAATAGAAGGAATCCTTCTCAAATCCTGCCGTATCGATTACTCCAAAGTAAGAGGAGTTTGGTACAGCCAATTTGTCACCACTAACACTTCCTTTATCTGTTCCGTTCCAAGGTGTTGGCTCACCAATATAATCAAATCCTGTCCAGATAAATTCACCGGATACAAAGTCATCTTTAATCGTATACCACCAGGATTCACGTGCTGTATTTCCCCAGCTTACCGCATTAGTATCGTACGCTGTACACTGATAATCACCAGACTTACCATACTGTGACAATGTTGTGTAGATACCTCGGCTGTTACTTGGTGAAGCAGTCTCCGTAGCAATAATTTTCCAATCTGGATGAGCACTATGAATACCACTCATAGCTGCCATAGAATAGTTTGCTCCTGCTAAGCCTTCTCCATTATTTGCCAGAACCGCAGTAACTTTATTACGGAAATCCCCGTATGTGTTATATCGTAACCCGTATGGATTATTATCACCAACTGTGATTGGTCTTGTCTTATCAATCGCCTCGATATAACTCTTCATATTTTTTGCATACTGTTCATACTTGCTAGGATCAGTAACACCAAAGTTCAGCTCATTTCCGATATCCCAAATTACAACAGACGGATCATTCTTATCACGTTCAATGTTGGATTCCAGTACAAATTTATACCAGGTATCGCCTGCAGTCGCACCGAGTAATTTATTATCCTCACTAATCGTCTTGTTATAGTGTGTGCTAAAGTCCTGACTGTTTCCGTTCTTTGGGAATGCCCATCCGTCAAAGGTCTCGTCCATTACCATCATACCTAATTCGTTACATGCTTTAAGAAGTACGGAAGAAGGTGTGTTATGAGCAGTACGAATCGCATTACAACCCATCTCTTTCAGTTTACTTACCTGACGGTATACAGCATCACGTTCGGATGCTGATCCAAGTGCACCCTGATCATGATGCATACATACACCTTTCAGTTTTACATTCTTTCCATTCAAGCTAAATCCAGTATTGGAATTAAAGTCAATATAACGGAAACCAAACGTTTCTTTATTAATGTCTTTTACTTCATCGCCAACCAAAACTTCCGTTTGTACATAGTAGAGATTTGGTTTCTCTGTACTCCAGAGTGCAGGGTTGTTTACTTTCAAATTCTGTTCTTTTTCTTCTGTGCCATTCTCTGTCAATGTCACATCCGTTGTACTTGGCTCAGAAACTGCCTTACCTTCTGCATCTAAAACTGTTGTGCGAATCTTCCCTGCTACTTGTGCATTACCATCATTCTGCACTTTTGTTTGAACTTTTACTGTAACATTTCCGCCTTTCTCTGTTGCCAGCTCTGGTGTTGTTACATAAACACCATTTCTGGAAACATGTACAGCATCCGTAACAATCAGTTCTACATCACGATAGATACCAGATCCGGAATACCAGCGACTGGATGGTGTCTGATGTACCACTTTTACACTAATCACATTTTCTGTTTTACCATCACAGATAAGATGCTTTGAAATATCAAAAGCAAAGTCATTATATCCATAGTGATTTTCCCCAACTTTTGTACCATTCACATATACATAAGTGTGGTTATAGGATCCGTCAAAATTCAGAACAATGCTCTTTCCTTCATAATCAGATGGTAAAGTAAAGTTCTTGCGATACCATCCTGTACCTCCTGGCATAAATCCGGACTCTGCTTCGTTTGAATTAGAAGGCTCCTGTGTAATACTGAAATCATGAGGAAGCTTTAGATTTCCCCATTTGGCTAAATCAGAATCGTCAAAATCCTTTTTCTCTGCATTCTCTACATCTCCATAGTGGAACTTCCAACCTTCGTTGAAATTGATTTCCCTACTTTCAGATGCCGTTGCTTCTGTTTTTGTCAATACAGAACGCACCACCGCATCATCAACCTGCGATGCATTAACCGGGATACTGATACCCGACATGACCATGATAGCTGCCATCAATACAGAAAACAACTGCTTACTACTTTTTCTTCTCATCCTTCTCCTCCAATTTAATGTATAAAATTGACAATGTCTCTCTTTCAAAGCCTCCCTACATTGTTCAATAATACAAAGAAATCACTTTGTATCGTCCGAGACATTAAGCACTATCATATAATATAATCCATTAAACGTCAAGTTTTTTAGTTCAAACTAACCATATTATTTTTTTCAACTTTTCATATTGTTATTTTCTAACATATTTTTTCTAAAATAGACGAAAAATCTGACTTTTTAAATTTAAAAAAATAGACGAACCACCAAATCCTGTAATATATAAAAATGCTTCGTTTCACTGCATCCAAACTGCTCAACCGCAGCTTGGCATTGCTCAAAGGTGCATTTTTATATATTACAGGATTTGGTGGTTCTGTTTATTCTCAAACCTTCAAAATAAGACTTCTCGTTCTTTTTTATTATTTGGTTTTACGAATAGAAATCGTTTGCAGATATTTTGCCCTCTTAATATCCGCTTCTATTTCTTCCTTCATTTCTTCGTATGTCCCTTCTTCTTTTGCTTCAGAAATCATTTCTTCAATTTCTTCGTCCGTCATGCTAAACGAATATGCCAGGCCAATTCTTTTTGCCTCATATGTTCCCAATTCATCTTCGACAGGACTTTGATTCAATCTTACAATCAATTCTATAACAACATCTTTCATCTCAGAAAAAATATTAGTACCATTTAGCATTACAACATGACTATGTTCTTCATCATTTCTAATTTCTATTTCATCAATACAATTATTAGAATCCACATGTACCAAAAGTGATGACTCATAAAAATAATAATTATCTTCATATCTGTCAATTTCACCATAAGCTTCTACAACGAATGAAATACTATCTCCAAACATAATCTCTATACCATCACATTGAATACCTTTACCCACTTCAATCTGTACTTTCATTTTTGAATATCTCCCATTCAATATATTTTTATAGACATAATATTTCATCT
>ERZ1673739.2431-NODE-2431-length-15682-cov-9.487554_pt1 | contig 15682 bp, 10 predicted proteins | sample MGYA00580210_ERZ1673739 | MGnify/ENA primary metagenome ERZ1673739 (study PRJEB41218, sample SAMN15661749) | gut metagenome | host: Homo sapiens | place: Canada: London | collected 2015-08-20/2019-03-30 | study: EMG produced TPA metagenomics assembly of...
AAGGGCGTGGGAATATATGTTTTGTGCAACTTTTATTTTTCAAACACGCTCTAGAACTTCTTCCCTGTTATGATGAAAGATTTGTAATTTTTGACAAGGTTATTAATGTTATTTGTAGTAAGATTGAAGGTGACAGATGGCCAAATCTCTTTTAAAGGATATTTTTTGACCATTTTTTTGTATTCTGAATTAAATTTCTTCTTTGATACCTTTTTTCCATTAATTTTGTAAAGAGTTTTTGGAAGATAGGCTTCTTCAAACTTTTTGAGTTTCGTTCCTTTTCCCTTTTTGTTAAAACGATAAAATGTTGAAACGGCGCCATATCCATTAATCCATGCAGAATTAGATACTACAGATTTCTTTTTGGAGTAAATGAGGCGACCATAATCAATGCCGGCATATTTTAACTGTTTAAGTTTGCCGCCAGTGTAGGTATAAACTTCTCCGGCAACGGCATGTACGCTAAAATCCGGTGTAATGAGAAGTTCCGGTATGGAATCTTTGTCTAAATAAACTAAGGCAAATTTATATATTTTTGAATCAAGTTTTTTAAGCTTTTTCTGGTAAGCAGTCAGTGCTTTTGTACGTTTAGAAGCTGCGTTTACATTAGCTGCAGGTGCGAATAATGTAAAGAGCATACAGAGAGTTAATGTGGCAACAAGAATGCGTTGTTTGGATATTTTGATTTTTCCATAGTGTAATTCCTTTCTTTGCTGTGACTTTTTATGCGTGAGAAAGTCAGTTTATATAGATACATTATTTGTTCTTAGTATACCTTATGAGGATAGAAAAGAACAGGAGAAGTTTAACAGATTTGTGGATAAATTTGTAAAAAATGTGCTGTGATAGATAAAAAATAATAGGATGTATTGGTGTATTATAAGAAATGTAATTAAGAACTGACGTCTTCTTTAAGCATAAAGTGAGGGGTGAATATAAAATGTTTAAGGAAAAATTCATTGTAGAAAGAACTTGTAGAAAGTTAGTGGAAGCGGTAGAATGAAAGCACAAGTAAAGTCTCGGAATAGAATGTTTAATTTGGAGATGTAAGACAAAGGGGGAAGTTTAAATGAAGAAAAAAGTTTTAACCAGACTGGCATTATTTTGCTGCCTGATTGTGGGATTGAGCGTATTTTCAGCTACACAGGTACAGGCACATAGAACATGGAGAAAGTATACAAAGCTTCCGAATGGAACGTATACGATTGAGACTGATTATTATGAATATAAGGACTGGCAGAAAAATAGTGTGAAATTAAAACTTGGTAAATATTTCGTTTTAAGTTCCAGCGTACAAAAGAAAGGGAACGGCAGAGTATACACATCAGATCCTCTAAAGTTAAAACTTAGTTCTAAATGTAAGTTTTATTCTATAGATGAGTGTACAAACGTTTACAAGAGAATAAGCAAGAAAAAAGCAAAGAAAATTATAAAACAGATAAATGGGGAATGTTACTATACATTAGATAAATTCCATGTTAAAAATAATAAAGTAGATAAAGTATATCTTCTTTGGTAAAGAATATTATATGAAAGACAGAACATTTCCAGGTTTTCAAATTAAAAAGTTGACTTTTACTTGTAAGTGTGTAAATATATAAACATAAATCTGCCAAAGCAGAATTTTCGGTTACTGACGGATATGTGAAGAAACACAGTGTAGCCGGAGAGATGGAAACATCTTATTTTAGCCGACCGTCTGGGCAGCTTCTTTTGAAGTTGCCCTTTTTGTTTTTGTATTTAAGAGTACAGAAACAGAAGAGAGAGTGTATAAACTTTGATATACGCAAAGGAAAGGAAGAGGAATATGAAAACAGATATTCAGATTGCACAGGAAGCGACAATGCTCCCAATTAAAGATGTAGCTGCCAATTATGGGATTACAGAGGATGATTTAGAGTTATACGGAAAGTATAAAGCAAAATTTTCTGATGAATTCATGAATAGCTTAGATGAGAAGCCAGATGGCAAACTTGTTTTAATGACAGCGATTAACCCGACTCCTGCCGGAGAAGGAAAGACAACAACAAGTATCGGTCTTGCACAGGCATTTGAAAAGTTAGGAAAGAAGTCTGTTCTTGCACTTCGTGAGCCTTCTCTTGGACCTTGTTTTGGAATTAAAGGTGGAGCTGCTGGTGGTGGATATTCTCAGGTTGTTCCTATGGAAGACTTAAACCTTCATTTTACAGGTGACTTCCACGCGATCACATCTGCCAACAACTTATTAGCTGCACTTCTGGATAATCATATTCAGCAGGGAAATGAACTTCGTATTGATACAAGACAGGTAATCTGGAAAAGATGTATGGATATGAACGACCGCGCACTTCGTAACATTGTAATCGGTCTTGGAAGAAAAGTAGATGGATATGTAAGAGAAGATCATTTCGTAATTACAGTAGCAACTGAGATTATGGCTATTCTCTGCCTGGCAGAAGATATCAAGGATTTAAAAGCTCGTCTTGCTAAAATTATCGTAGCCTATGATGTAGATGGTAATCCTGTGACAGCAGGTCAGCTTAATGCAGTAGGTTCTATGGCTGCATTATTAAAAGATGCAATCAAACCAAACATGGTACAGACATTAGAGCATACAGGTGCAATTGTTCATGGTGGGCCATTTGCTAATATCGCTCACGGATGTAACAGTGTGCGTGCGACAAAGATGGCATTAAAGCTTTCTGACATTGCAATCACAGAAGCCGGTTTCGGTGCAGATCTCGGTGCAGAGAAGTTTATGGATATCAAGTGTCGTATGGCTGGATTAAAGCCAGATGCAGTTGTTTTAGTAGCAACAGTCCGTGCTTTAAAATATAACGGTGGTGTTCCAAAAACAGAACTTGTAGCAGAGAACCTGGACGCACTGAAAAAAGGTATCTGCAACCTTGAAAAACATATCGAAAATCTTCAGAAATTCGGTGTGCCTATTGTTGTAACTTTAAATGCATTTGAGACAGACACAGAAAAAGAACACGAATTCATCCGTCAGTTCTGTGAAGAAAGAGGATGTGAATTTGCTCTTTCTGAAGTATGGGCTAAAGGTGGAGAAGGCGGAATTGACCTCGCAAAGAAAGTACTGAAAACATTAGAAGAAAAAGAAAGCAACTTTAAAGTACTTTATCCAGACAATTTATCTTTAAAAGAAAAAGTAGAGACAATCGCAAAAGAAATCTACGGAGCAGATGGTGTAACATACGAACCAGCCGCAGAGAAAATGCTTGCAAAACTCACAGATTTAGGATTTGGTGATCTGCCGGTATGTATGGCAAAAACACAGTATTCCCTCTCTGATGATCAGACAAAGTTAGGACGTCCAGAAGGATTTGATATCCATGTCCGTGATGCATTTGTAAATGCTGGAGCAGGATTTGTAGTAATCCTTACCGGAGCAGTCATGACAATGCCAGGATTACCAAAGAAACCGGCTGCATTTGGAATTGATGTAGATGATAATGGAAAGATAACTGGATTGTTTTAAGAGATTGTTGTAAACAGACAGGGAACAGATGAGAAACAGAGGAGCTCCCACACCCTGCATATGCAAAAATGCTTTGTATTGCTACACTCTTAATGCTTAAATCGCATTAAGAGTTTGCTCAAAGATGGATAATTCCTTACTGGTTGTAAGGTAGATTAACCATATCTTTATTGTAGCAGGCGCATTTTTACATATTGCAGGGTGTGGGAGCTCTGTTTATTTGCAATCCTGTAAATAATAGGTCAGATATAGATGTGATTTTATTTTTAATGGAAGAAATGAGATTAGGTATTAGAACGTGTTTGAACAAGCTTTCCCACAAATTATGATATACATCTTGCAGAAATCATTTTTAAACATGTGTCAGAAAAACTTAAGCTGATTAAAGAACTACAATATTGTGCTATTTAGATATAAAAACAAGAAAAATAATAAAAAATTAATAAAAATATATTTTATTATGGGAAAAAATATTTTTTATGGTATAATATATCTAAAAATATGAAAGGGGAAAGTGTTTTTATGGGAAAAATCAAACAAAAAACGAATCTTCGCCATTGGGCAAGCCTGTGGCTCGTTATGGCGATGGCTGTTATGACAGCAATATTTTTAAGAGGAGGAATAGTTGTACAGGCTGCAGAGAATGACTCATCGCTGAGTGTAAGTGGTGTTTACATGATTGGTGATGAAGAATACGACTACGAATATAACTTACCATCTCTTTCGGTAGGAGATGAAGTTACACTTAAGGTAAAGGCAGAGGGAGGAACCGGTAATTATAATTATCAGTGGTATTATGTGAACTCCAGTGATGAAGGAAATACATATGAGCCGGTAGAGGAAGCGCAACAGGATACTTTGACTGTTGAGAAAAAGAAAATAACTGAGGAAACTTATTACTGTGAAGTAAAAGATGATGGGGATAATCAGGAGTCAGCTTGGTTCTGTATTCCTACAACTCGGACATTAACAACAACTTCTTATATTAATGATGAGGAAACAATTAGCATAGAAGCGCGGGAGAACGATGAAGTCCGTATGCGTGTAGTTGCGGAAAGTATCATGGACAATCCTGATTATACATATAGCTGGTATAAGTATGATGAGGAAACAGGTGAGAGCGAGTCTGCAGATTGTCAGGCAGATACTCTTACAATTACTAAATCAGATAAGAATGAAATATATCTTTGTTATGTAAGTGATGGAGTGAACAGAGAGACTTGTTCGTTTTATATCAATTTAAAAAGTACCGTTACGATTAACAAAAGAACATATATTATTAATGGAGAATCCTATGATGCAGAAGATGATTCATTACCATCTCTTTCTATAGGAGATAATATCACTCTTCAGGTAGATGCAGAAACTTCCATAGAGGATGGGGATGTGTCATATCAGTGGTATCGTTATGTAAAATCTGATGATGAAGAATATGGAAATTATGAAAAAATTTCTGATGAAACGAGCAATACATTAGCAATTAAGAAAAAAGAGTTAGAGTCAGAACAGTATTACTGTGAAGTAAGTGATAAAAAAACAAGTAGGAATGCAGACTTTAGCATTCCAGCGGCAGAAACATTGAAAATAACACAAAGCATCAATGAGGAAGAAAATGCTAATTACTATGAGGCTAGCATAGGTGATTCTGTTACAATGAAGATGAATGCGACAAGTAGTTTGGGGGCTGATAAAATCAGTTACCAATGGTATGATTCAAACTATGAACCGATAGAAGGTGAGACAGGTCCAACGTATACGGTAATAAAAGGTGAAGGAAGTGAAAGTTATTATTGTTATGTAGACGACACGGTAAATTCTAAATATTGTAATTTTGCATTAAATATAGAGGATACAATTAAGTATGTAAAGAAGTATATTAATGATAAAGAGTATGATTTGGATTTTAATGCCAGGGAAGGGAAAAAATATAGGTTAAGCGTAAGTCCGGTCAGCACATATGAGAATGCAAAATATACTTATAAATGGTATAAAGAAGGGGAAGAGGAGAATATACTGGGAACAGATTCAGCGATTACTGTTACAAAAACAAAGGCTGCAAGAGATGAGTATTGTGTAACTATTCAGAACGATAAAGGCTCAGAAATAACATATTGTATGTCGTTACAACGTAGGACCGACAATATGAGCATTTTATCTTATATTAATGGAGAATATAATAATTCTGGTTGGGAATACGAGATTGAAAATGGAAAGACTGTAGAATTATATGTTGATGCAAAATTTGAATCAGAAAAAGATATCACATATGACTGGCAAAAATATGATCAAGATGAGTGCGAATATGTATCAACAGGTGAAACAGGAGATACATATACTACGGAGCCAATTACCTCTGAAGAAAAATATAGATGTGTCATTGAATGTGATGGATATGAAGCAATAGAGGAGTTTGCTTTTAATGTTAAAAAATCAGAAGAGCCAGATGATGGATTAACAATATCTCCATATATTATTTTAAATGGTCAAAAAGAACAGAAAAGATCTGCAACTGTAGATGAAGGCACAAAGATTAGTCTTGGAGTAGATGTCACAAATCTTCCAGAAACCATTAAGGAATCAGATATAAGCTACGAATGGCATAAAGCGTCAGATGGAGATTATGGGGATGATATTATTTCTAGAGAAAAGGAATTTACATTCTCTGCTGGTCAATGGTATCAGGAATATATCTGTTTAATTAATGTAAATGGAGAATACAGGGGAAGTAAATATTTTAGCGTAGACATAAACCCTAATATTACAGCAGAGATATTCATTGATGGTAAATTGACAGATAGGGATATAGAGGTTGAATCATTTGAAGAACTTTATGGTAAAAAATTATCTGTCAAGGCAAAAAATAAAGTTGATGCTAACGACAGTTTTTCATACAAGTGGTATTTGAATGAGGAAGACAAAGATTTATCTGATACAAGTGAACTTATATTAACGAAAGATATTTTATCCGGCAATGAAGTGTCTTTATGCTGCACAGTTACAAATAAGGAAGGTGCTGTTCGAAACATATATGTATATATCCAAATAAATGATTATGTAAATAATGCAGAATATTATATTAATGAGGAATATGTGAATAATGGTCAGTATGTAGCGGGAGAACAGTTAACTCTTAAAGTAAAAGTTCCTGATAATGTTAGCAATAAAATGACTTATAAATGGTATGATGAAGATGGTAATAAATTAAATTGCCAAAAATCAGAATGTACTGTTACAATGGGAAACGATGAAAGTATATATATATGTACAATAACAGATCAAACCGGAAGATCAAGGGATTATGAATTTACATTATATCCAGAAACAAAGTTGGTAGTACAAGAATATATTAATGATGAAAAATGTCCTTCTGGTTATTATATTGTTCAACCTGATTCTACAGTAAAATTGGAAGCAAAAGTAAAATCCGAAACGGGTGTAACATATCAGTGGTATACTGCTAATGGTGATTTTGTAGATAAGAAATTAACAGGAGAAACAAATTCGGTTCTTTCAATTAAAATGAAGGAGGAATACGCAACGTATCAATGCCTTGTAACGAGAGGTAAGGAAAGAAAATGGGTTTACTTTGAAATAAAAGCCTGTGCACATACTGACACAGAAGTTCTCCCAGCTGTCCCAGCAACATGTGAAAAAGACGGACTTACAGAAGGCAAGCGTTGTACAGACTGTGGTGAGACTATTGTAAAACAGGAAGTTGTAAAGGCAACTGGTCATAAGTGGGATAACGGAAAGGTTACGACACCTGCGACTACAACTGCAACAGGTGTGAAGACATATACATGTAGTGTATGTAAGAAGACCAAAACAGAAGTAATTCCAAAGCTTCCAGCAAAAGCTGACACAAAACCTGGAAAAACAGATGATACAACAAAGCAACCAGAAAATACAGATAATACAACGAAGAAGCCTGCAACAACAAAAAATACTTTAAAAGCAGGAACAAAGATAACAGATAAGAAGAGCAAAGCAGTTTATAAAGTAACTGCCAAGAAGACAGTACAGTATACAAAAGCATCTGACAAAAAGGCTCAGAAGGCTAAGAAAGTTACTGTTCCTTCTACAATTACAGTAAATGGTGTAAAATATCAGGTTACTGCAATTGCAGCTAATGCATTTAAGAATAATAAGAACCTTAAATCCATTGTTATTCCGAAGAGTGTAAGAACAATTGGAAAACAGGCATTTGCAGGATGTAAGAACCTGAAGTCCATCAGAATTAAAACACCTTATCTTACCAAGAAATCTGTAGGAACGAAGGCGTTTAAAGGTATTTCAGTAAAAGCAAAAATTAAAGTACCTAAGAAACAGCTTAAAGCTTACAAGAAATTATTAAAAGCGAAAGGTGTAGCAAAGAGCGTAAAAATTAAATAGTGATTTTGCCGCAGGCAAAGTAAAAGAACCCCGGCCAATTGGCCGGAGTTCTTTTACTATTGTTCACCACTTGTAGGATTACAACAAAACAGCCCAGTCTACTTCCATATAATGTCAAAATGTACCTTGGAGCAAGCTCTTAATGTGAGCGATATGAGCGAACATTAAGAGTGCAGGGATACGAAGCATTTTGGCATTATATGGAAGTAGACTGGGCGTCTGTTTATCATCAAGTCAGCTGCGCTGACAAATCGGGATTTACTCTACGTTCACCCAAATGGCAGGTTTTACAGTAATCTTTGTATTGGTTACTTCATAGCCGTACTCCATAACGGTTTTGTCTTTGTATACAAAACTCATAGAATTTGCAGCAGCACCTGGGGTACGGAGCCACCAACAGGACTTTGTTTTATGAATTCCCTTTTTATACTGTGCAACTTCATCGCAGCTTAATAAAAAGAGTTTATCAGTAGTGTCTTTTCCGGCTGGTGTATTATAAACAGGATTTGCTGTATTTTTTACAGTAGTGTCTAAAATAGCATTCTGTTCTGCCTTAAAAAAGTTGTCATTGAGGAAGTCACCGTTTAACCATTTACGAACGGAGGAAGATTCCCAAGTAACATTTTTCCCGGTTTCATCAAATGGAGTAGATCCTAAGGAATTATCTTTTAATAAGAGAACTTTACCGTCCTGCTTATCAAGAACACGCCAGTCCATGTACGCAAAAGAAATTTTCTTACCTATTGCAGTATTTTTGATATGTTCTTTCTCAAGAGTTACAAATTTATCCTGGCTGTCTTTATAATCTTCTTTTGCAATTGCCTTGTAATTGCGGTAAGCTGTATCTTCATCTCCGGCTTTCAAAGCTTTTTCAGCAGATTTATAACGGTATTCGATATATTTTTCAAACGCATCTTTGCTGTTAGTTCTATTATAAATATTCTGGTAATTCTGCCATGCTTTTTCATAGTTACCTGAACTGGAGTTTATGCTGGCAAGACACTGCTTGAAAGAAACAGTCCTTGTAAAAAATAAGGCTGCTAAAAGGCAGGCAATAAATGCACAGCTTACGAAAAAACTATGACGTTTTAACTGGGCAGCTTTTTCATCAGCGAGTTTAGCACAAAGTTCCATCTGTTCTTTTGAATCAGAGCATTTGATCGCTTCAGCGTAAACCTCTGGATCAGTCCACTTTTCAATAAGAGGATGCTTTTCTTCGTAATGATAAATACGGGAAAAGATAGTTTGTGCAGAATAATAATCGCTAGGTGTCTTTGCGTTGTCACGAATATGGCAGGCTTCTTTATATAATTCAATCTTACCTGCGGCACGAGTGCCGAACTTTTTATTTCGAAGTTCCCTGAGGAGTGGCTGAACCTTTTTGTAAGGTTTTGCCTTTTTTAAATACTGGATCGCACGATGATAATATTTATCCTGATCTTCAAACTTATTCATATGTTCGGCAATATTAATATATCGGAGTGCCGTCTCATAATTTTGTTGAGCCAGTTCTTCTTCGGATAAATTCTCTGAGGTACCTTCTGTGGCGAGATTGATATCTATTTTTTCATCATTTCTCATGGAAAAGCTCTTCCTTTCTAAAAGTATAATCAGGTTATGTTAACATTTTTTTCGCAAAAATACAAGAGATTTGCGCTACTATTTAATTGATTAAGTTAGAGCATTTTTCAAACACGCTCTAGAAGAGAAAGGATACCCTATATTTGTGACTCGGTTTGAATGCTCGCTTATGTGCTCGCATCCAAACTTTGCTCTGAGGTCACAAATATAGGGTATCCTTTCTCTTCTCTCTTTGAGAGCGTCTGTTTAAACTATGAACGAGCAGCAATAAACTCGTCAATTGCCTCTTTTGTCGGCAGAGATGGCTGCGCACCTAAATGCTGTACAGAAATAGCAGCAGCGGCACTTGCATATCTTGCGGAAGCAACGATATCCTTTGTTTCAGCGTACTGTTTTACTAAAACGCCTGTAAAGCAGTCGCCGGCAGCAGTTGGGTCAACAGCTTCTACTTTAAATGTAGGAACCATCTGGCAGATGTCATCACCATAGATGAAAGAGCCTTTGTCTCCCATCTTTAATACAACGTATTTGCAATCGCTGCGTTCTTTTAAGATTTTACTTGCTGCGATACATGTCTCATCATCTTTAGGAAGAATTCCAACAAGAGCTTCTGTTTCTGTCTCGTTAGGAGAGAGGATAGTGAGGCCCTTGAATCTTTCTAATGGATAATCCTGTGCCGGACCTGCATCAAGACAAGTGATCATTCCTCTTTCATGAGCAAGTTCAAATGCATGTACGTTTGTTTCTAAAGGAATTTCCAGCTGCATCATTAATGCATCATATTCTTTTCCTTCAAAGGCAGCATCAACAGCTTCTGGAGTTGTGTCGTTGTTAGCTCCTGTATAAATAGCAAGACGGTTCATTCCGTCTTCTTCAAGCATGATAACGGCCATTCCGGTGTTTGCGCCTTCTTTTAATGTAAGATTGGATACATCAATTCCTATGTCAGTAAGCATGCCAAGAAGTGCTTCACCGTTGGAATCTTTACCGAGTGTACCACAAACAGAAACTTCTCCGCCAGCCTTGCAGGCTGCTACTGCGGAGTTACTTCCCTTACCGCCCCCAGCGTTAGAATAGCTAGTTCCAAGAAGACTTTCACTTGGATGTGGGATACGAGGCATCTGTAAAATCAGATCCATCATAATACTGCCAGTCATTAAAATTTTTGCTGCCATAATACTTCTTCTCCTTTTATTAAAAAATTGCTATGAGATTCTATACATTTCCATATTAATAAAACTATAGATGAAATGAGACATCCTCCCATAAATTGTTGAAAATGCCGAAAAATGCGGCGCTCCATAAAAATATTTTATAAACTATTTTCCAAAAAGTCAAGGAACGAATTAACTAATTTCGTATATTTTGATGTAACCGCCGTCGGAGCTTGCTCCGTTATAATACATACTTTCTGAAAAAGAAGTACAAGGGAACATATACTCCATAATATCAGATAGATCAACAATTTTTAAACGCTGTCCACCGTTATACCAGGAGCGGTCAACGGAATCGCATAAAAGCACCTTGCCGTTTGTCAGTACACCGAGTAACACCATAGTATGGTAGGAGTTTGTCCAGCGCTTTGTTCTTTTACCAGTGCGGCTGTTTTTCTGACGTACTTCAAAAATAATAGAATTCCCTGTTTTTAAATGAGAGATAATATCGTCTTTGGCCTCAGAGTCGGTATAGGTTCTTACATAATTATTATCAACACCGGAAGACTTCAGTATAGAAGAAATTCCGTACAGAGAGAGGGGCATCTGTCCGCGGAGAGAGCGGTTTACATGCTCCCTTGTCCAGTCTTTGTTCGAAGTAAATTGTTTTTCTACACCATCAATAACAGAACTTGGCAAAATGCCGGAGTAATTATCGTTATAGGCTCCAAGAACCGTAGCAAGTGAGCAGGTAGCACATCCATGCCATGCAAGATAAGAATCGTAGCGAGGATAGTTGTGTGCATTTTGTTTGAAAAGCCGGTAAGTGCGCTGATTTCCAGTTGCGGTTAACATGGAAAAATCGGTTGCTTTCCCCGTATAGCTGTCAGTAATTACATTAACATAGGTGTGACAGGATACATTGCCCAGTGTGCAGGTAATGGTTGCGGAACCTTTCTTCAATGCGGTGACTTTTCCATTAGAATTTACACGGACGATATTTGGTTTATCACTTTTCCAGATAAGAAGTCCTTTATAACGGGTGGCAAGTGCCTGGCTCGAAGAAGAGAATTGAATGGTGTAAGAATCCTTTTTTTGCATAAAAAGGACAGGATCCGTTGTTGTCAGAGCATTGTCCGGCAAAATGAGGTTCTCTCTCTGAGTAGTGCTAAAAGATGGATTTTCAATATCGGCAACATTGATCTTTCTTTGATGAAATACTCCATGTACGCTATAAATAATTTCGGCACTTCCAACATCATTTGCATTCAAAACACCACCTGTAGTTACAGATGCAATATTAGGGTTAGAGCTAAAGTAGGCAGAAGCAGAATCACCGTGAAAAAAATAGAGATTCTTTGTATCCCCTACTGTCATGGAAATTAGCGGATCCGTGATAATCTCGCTCGCCTCTGGCTTTATAGTAAATGACTGCCATAAAAATAAACTGAAAAAAACAAACATAAAGAAATACTTATATGTTGTAGATGTATTCTTTGAAAACATGGAAAACCTCCTTGAATGTAGTATGTACTTTCGGAGTCTTTCTTGCACGTGCTTTTGTGGCTGATTTTCCGCCAGCCGCACCCAGATTTCATCAACGTACGCATCGCGTACGTCTCAAAAAATTGGGCACAACTGACAAAAAATCTTCTCACAAAATCAAGAACAAAAAGATTCCAAGAGTACATTAGTATATAAGTATCGTGTAATAAATCTGCGCTGTATTTACAAAATTTTCTAATAGTGTGGATTGAGTATAGCATAATAAAAAACGAAAGTAAAATCTTTAGGAGCAAGATTAAGAATTATTTAAGAATTGAGTATCAATTGTCTTTAGACATGCTGTAGAAAAAATTCATGTAAAAATTAAGAAAATATATAGTAACAATAAATGTTGAGAAAAATAGCTGCGATATGGTAATATATTCAGACAGAAACTTATTTACAGAAGTCATTTACAGAAGTCATTTACAGAAGAAAATTACAAAGCCACTATATGATTGGTGGTGAAATATGTGATTCACAATGAGATTTCCAGATGCAGGAGGGACAAAAGTGATATATTTTGATAATGCAGCAACAACATTACAGAAGCCCGAAACAGTAGCTAAAGCAGTAGCGGAAGCTGTCAGTAATTTTGGCAATGCCGGAAGAGGAGCCTATGATGCCGCCTTACATAGTATGCGAATGGCTTATGAAACCAGAGAGATGATTAATGAATTTTTTAACGGAGATGGACTGGAACAGGTTGCATTTATGTCGAATGCCACAGAGGCACTAAATACGGCAATTGATGGGATGTTACAGCCTGGTGATCATGTGATTACAACGGCGATGGAACATAATTCTGTGTTACGTCCTTTATATTTAAAAGAACAGCAAGGTGTAGCGCTCACTATTCTTCCAGTCGGAGAAGACGGAACAATTTCAAGTGAGGCATTTGAGGAGGCGATTCGGCCAGATACAGAGGCTATCGTGTGTACACATGCTTCTAATGTAACTGGAACGGCGCTGAATCTGTACCGAATTGGCGAGGCCTGCAAGCGTCATGGGCTGCATTTTATTGTAGATGCATCACAGTCCGCAGGAATTCTCCCAATTGATATTCAGGCAATGAATATAGATGCGCTGTGTTTTACGGGACACAAAGGATTATTTGGCCCGCAGGGAACGGGCGGCCTGTGCCTTAAAAAAGGAGTGACTATTCGTCCATTAAAATCAGGAGGAAGCGGAATCCATTCCTTTGATAAAGAACAGCCACATTCTATGCCGGAACTTTTAGAAGCTGGAACGATAAATGCACATGGAATAGCAGGATTAAAGGCAGGTTTAGAGTACATACAGCAGGAAGGTTTAGAAAGGTTATATACCAGAGAGGCTCTTTTAACAAAGACGTTTTATGAGGGAGTACGCCGTATTGACGGAGTAAAAGTTTATGGAAACTTTGATCAGGAAAAAAGAGCACCACTTGTAGCCTTGAATATTCGTAACGAAGATGCCGGAAAAGTTAGTGAAATACTTTGGGAAGACTATGGAATTGCCACAAGAGCCGGGGCACATTGTGCCCCGCTCATGCACGAAACTCTTGGAACAACTGAACAGGGAGTGGTTCGTTTCAGCTTCTCAAGCTTTAATACTATGGAAGAAATCAAGACAGCGATAGAAGCAATCCGGGAGCTGGCAGCAGAGTAAAAAGAACCTTATTTAAGAATACATTAGAATATGTATTGAAAATTGTTCCAGCAATCTTCATGGCAGCAGAGGAGTCTTATGTTAAAAAAGACAAAATGACGATAAAAGTTTCAAAAAGGAACAAATTAATTAACAAAATGCATAAAAATGACAGGAATATAGATTGCAGTTTTGATATAATTATGCTATGCTAAATAAAGTGGAAACAAACCAAACACCACAGAAAAAAGGAGGAAATACAGTATGAAGAAAATTACAAGAATATTTGCATTAGCTCTGGCATTTGTGATGGCATTTGCACTTCAGGCGCCAGTTAATGCGGCAGAGAAAGCAGCTGTGAATCAGGAAAAAGCACAGGCAACCGTACAGGCAGGCTCATTTACACACGGAGTTCGGTCATTATATTATAATTCTTCAACGAAAAAAGCATCTTTAACTATTGAAGTCAATTCTTCAGGGGTTTATAGATATCAGGTACAATTATTAAATTATAACAAAAAGAAAGTAGTTGCAACAGATGAATGTCCTTTGTATGCATTTTTCACTTTAAAGAAAAATCAGCTTTATTACTACAGAGTAAGAGCAACTTCTTATAACTATTCAACACGTCAGTATGTTCCTGTTTCAAACTGGTCTTATGGGTATGGAATTAATACAGGAGTTTGTACAGTAAAATTATCAGGTAAGAAAGTAAGAATTAAAACTCCAAAGGTAAAAGGGGTTAAAAAATTTACTTTGTATATGTCAACGAATAGAACAAAAGGATACAAAAAGATAAAAACTGTGAAATCAGGAAAGACTATTACAGTATCTAGCTTTAAGAAGAAATCATTTAAGAAGTATAAAGACTACTATTATTATATCTCTTCTGCTAAGAAGCAGAGTAAGTTTGTTCATAGTTTTTATATAAAAACAGTGTATAGATAAGTTGTAGAGTTTGTTGCTCCGCCATACTGAAAAGATATTCAGTGTGGCGGTATTTTGTCTTATGTTTCAGATTTTGTGAGAAGCAGATAGGTGAATTTGTTTGGAAGAGTTTTTAAATATGTCTGTTTTTATATATTTATTATATGGATTGCAAATGTAGATAAGATACAATGAAAAGGAGTTTATAATGAAAAGTATAAGAAAACAAAACTGTATTTTAGCTATCGTAATGTTTGCTTTAATGTCAATATTAATATCTTTTCCTGTTCAGGCACAGACAATAAACCAAAAACAGGCTAAAGCAACTGTGCAATATGCCAGCATACCTGCAAAAGTTGAGACATCCTCCAGTGGAGATATATTTATTACAGTAAAAAATATAAGCGATGATTACAGGACAGATTATGATATGAGGGTGCTTGACATTAAAGGAAATGTTGTAGAAGTATCAGAGCAAAACGGTGGTATAACTTATTTTTCATATTTAAAGAAAAATCGTCTATATTATTATCAGATACGAGAGACACGAACTGCGGCTTATCCATGGGAAGAGGATTTTACAGGTGAATGGACGAAAAAAGTTCCATTTGTTATCGCTCAATATCAACTCAGCCAAGTAGGCACTGGAAGAAAGGTACGCATTAAAATGCCGAAAATCTCAGGTGTTAAAAGTTATAAAGTATATATGTCCTATAAAAAGGATAGAGCCTGGAAAAAGCTAAAGACAGTAAAAGCCGGAAAGTCAATCGTGGTATCAAAATTCAAAGGCAAGGCACTTGCACGCAATAAAAAATATTACTATAAAATTGTGCCAAGTAAGGAGTCAATGCAACAATTGGAGTAATTCGCTTTTCTAAGAAGAAATAATTATTTGTTTACGACTATTCGGGGCTATACAAAATATTTTTAACATAATATAGCAAGAATTCTCCTTCCTCTGCAGGTGGGAGATGAA
>ERZ1673739.2432-NODE-2432-length-15669-cov-24.487703_pt1 | contig 15669 bp, 11 predicted proteins | sample MGYA00580210_ERZ1673739 | MGnify/ENA primary metagenome ERZ1673739 (study PRJEB41218, sample SAMN15661749) | gut metagenome | host: Homo sapiens | place: Canada: London | collected 2015-08-20/2019-03-30 | study: EMG produced TPA metagenomics assembly of...
AAATTCCATGATTACAGCCTTAACAATACAATCCTTATCGCCATGCAGGGCGGCAATCTTGTGAAAGGCTATAAACAATGGGAAAAGGAATTTGACCGCCATGTAAAGCCGGGAGAAAAAGCTATCAAGATACTTGCGCCGTCCCCGTTTACCGTTAAGAAACAGGTGGAAAAAATCGACCCGGACACCCAAAAGCCTGTTTTCGATAAGGACGGGAAACCTGTTACCGAGGAAAAGGAAATCAGGATACCCGCCTTTCGAGTAGTATCTGTCTTTGATATTTCACAGACCGAGGGAAAGGAGCTTCCTGCCCTTACCTATGAGCTGACGGGCAACGTGGAACAATACAAGGATTTTTTCGCCGCCCTTGAAAAGACTTCCCCGTTTGTTATGGGATTTGAAGCACTAAGCGGTGGCATAAAAGGACGCTGCAATTATGAGGAAAAGCGTATCTTCATCAACGAGGGCATGGACGAATTGCAGAACATCAAGACCGCAATCCATGAAATCGCCCACGCCACGCTGCATGATACCGCCCTTGCCATGCCGGAACGCCCCGACCGCCGCACCCGCGAGGTACAGGCGGAAAGCGTCGCCTATGCGGTCTGCCAACATTACGGGCTTGATACGTCGGACTATTCTTTTGGGTATATCGCCGGGTGGAGCAGTGGAAAAGAACTTGCAGAATTAAAAGGCTCTCTTGAAACAATCCGCAGTACAGCCGCGAAGCTGATTGATACCATAGACGGGCATTTTGCAGAAATCCAAAAGGCACAGGATAAGGAACAGACCACCGAACAGGCACAGCCCGCACAGGAAGCCGCCAAACAGCCCGAAGCAGAAGCAGCCGCGCCGGAGCTTCCCGAAGAAACAGCCCCGGCACAAGAAAAAGAAGCACAGCCGGAACAGGCTGCACCCGCCGCCCCTTATTACACAATCAACGAAGCCGCCGCCCGCCGCGCAAAGGACGCAAATAGTTTTTCCGATTATAAGCAAGGCAGCGCGACGGCTGAATACAGGTATTATGTTGATGAAGCCGTACAGCTTGCAGAAAGGCAGAAACAGCGGGTAGAGCCGATGTACCATGAGAAAATCGACAGCCTGCTTGACACCTACGCCCGGAAACTGGCAGCGAACATGAACAAAGGCTATGAGATTGACGCGCGTGTTCCCTCTATCCTGATTGCGGGCGGCTCTAACTTCCCCACAAGGAAAAAAGAAAAGCAGAACGCAGCCCGCGACAGCAATTACCGGGAATGGCAGGACATACAAGGACTTCTTGATAAAATTCGCAGTACCGGCATGGGCGGTATCAGCGCAGACGACCCGCAGGCAGTACAGAAGTTAGAAAAGAAACTGGAAAGCCTTGAAAAATCGCAGGAAACCATGAAAGTGGTAAACGCCTATTACCGCAAGCATAAGACCCTTGACGGCTGCCCGCATTTACCGCCGGAGGAACTGGAAAAACTGAAAGCAGACATGGCGAGCAGTTGGCATTTGGAGGACAAGCCCTTTGCGACTTGGGCGTTATCCAACAACAGCGCAGAAATCCGGCGCGTGAAAGACCGTATCAAATCCCTTTCACAGCAAAAAGAAATCGGTTTTGTGGGTTGGGAATTTGACGGTGGCAAGGTGGAAGCAAACACCGAAGCGAACCGACTGCAAATCTTCTTTGAGGATAAGCCAGACGAAGCCGCGCGGGAAGCCTTAAAAAGTAATGGCTTCCGTTGGTCGCCAAAAGCAGGGGCATGGCAGCGGCAGCTTACCAGTAACGCCTATTATGCGGCTGATTATGTGAAATCTATTCAGCCCCTTACAGGAGAAAAGCCTACCGAGTTACAGCGGGCGCATATCCAGCAGCAAAAGGTAGCTGCACAGAAAAAGCCGGAAATCCCTATGCCCGACCCGACACTCTCTATCAAGGATATGCAGGACTACGGCTATTCTTGGGACGGTATGCTTCCGCTTAGGCAGGAAGCGGCTGAACAGCTTTTCCATGAGGACGTGTCCGTTTACCGTATCTATGAGGACGGCACAGAGGGGCTTGTTACCGACTTGGAGGATTTACAAACACACGCAGAAAAAGGCGGCTTGTTCGGCATGGAAAAAGAAACATGGGAAGCTCTGCGGGAATACAACTCTATGAAGCAGGAATTACGGGAAAGTAAGCCGTCAAAAGAAGCCCTCTTGCTCTACGGAAAAGAGGACGCTTTCGGTATTTATCAGATAAGGGACGGCAAGGAAACGCGGGATTTGCGCTTTGAGCCTTACGACCGTTTGCGGGCGGCGGGAAATACCGTCCACCGGGGGAATTATACACTTGTCTATACCGCACCCCTTACGCCGGGGACTTCCCTTGAAGATATTTACACCCGCTTTAATATCGACCACCCGAAAGATTTTAAGGGACACAGCCTTTCCGTTTCCGACGTGGTAGTGCTTCATCAGAACGGGCAAGACACCGCCCACTATGTAGACAGCTTGGGTTATAAGGACGTGCCGGAGTTTTTGCAGCAGGAAAACTATCTGAAAACTGCCGAGCAGACCACCGAGCAAAACTACAACATGATTGATGGGCAGATAAACAACACCCCGACCGCTGCGGAACTGGAAGAAAAGGCAAAAGCCGGAGGACAGATTTCTCTTGCAGAATACGCCGAAGCCCTCAAAGCAGAAAAGAAACAGGCAGAGCCGGAGAAAAAGCCCTCTATCCGGGCGCAGCTTAAAGCAGCGAAAGAACAGACACCGAAGAAACAGGCAAGACAGAAAACACAGGATTTGGAAAGGAGCTGACCTATGAAGTTACAAAAATTTGAAAATGTGGACGTTATTGCTTCCCTTGAAGCCATAATGAAACAGAACACCGCTTTTTATCAGAGCGATTTTGACATAGACAAACAGATTTTGCAGAAAGCGGCGGTAAGCCCTATCCCGGAGGACAAACGGCTTTTGTGGTTTTCCCGCCCATCCGGGACGTGCTGCTTCCGGGAACGGGACGTTTTTCTAAAGGACACAAGGCAGCATAATACATGGCGGTTTTACGGGGAACAGACCCGCGATACTATCCTTGCCTATGCGGTGGAACTGACAGGCACAGAGCAGGAAAAAATCAAGGGCAATCTGTATGAACTGGATTATTTGCAGCATTTCCGGGAAGTAATCAAAAAAGCCATACCCGCCGACAACTACACGCTGATTTATGAGCATGGGGAGCTGACAAAGCCTGCCGGACAATATTTTGACGGGGACACTGACCCGCAGCTTGGAAAGTTTATACGTTTTGAAGCACAGCCAAACGACCCGCAAGCCTTAAAAAGCCTTTTAGGAGAACAGAAGAAAAAGCGAACACAGCATATACAGGGGGATTTCCAGTTACATATCGCCGCCCTGCATGACAGACGGATTGAAACAGAAGCCCGCCGGATTGTGGAAAATGTAAAAGGGCTTGGAGAACCGGACAGCCCCGAAAAGCCCCATTGTGCGGTAGAACTTTCTCCCTACTTTGTTCCACTGGCAACGGATAAGGACATGGAACGGCTGTTTTCCATGCTCCCTTACAAAAGCCTTTCCTTTTCTACGTTCTTACCATGCTTCCCAGTGTAGCGGCGATGTGGGCAATCACTATACTTTTTGACAAGCCGCTGCTATCTGTCGGCTTAAACCTATTCCTTGTTATTCCGGGTGTATTAGTGGCAAATACCCCGCTTTGGATAGTATATCCCTATTGTTATAGCGGTTATTTGGTTTCTTGCTCCTTACATGACTTCTCAACAACAGGAGGAAGTACCGGGTTTGAATTGTTCCCGTTTTTACCATGTGCCATTGTGATTTTTGCATTTATATTTGGTGTAGCGGTAACACGTTTTGGAAAAAAAGAAATGAGGTAGCATTATGGAAAAAAAGAAATTTCAAAAATTGAGTATAGCAGCGTTAATTATAAGCATTTTTCCACTTATGACCTTTATCCCAGTTTTGTTCCATATTACATTGACAGACGGGGTGCGTTCTGTATGGGCGGGTATAAATATTGTTTCTGTTTTCACAGGATTGATACTTTCAATTACCTGCATTAAAAATAGTGATAGCCGGAGTGCAATAAACATTATTTCAACTATCATTAGTAGTTTCTGGGTATTACTAATGGGCGGTATCATTGCTCTTGCTTTATTCATTAGCATTGTTCAGTAAAAAATCATCAAGTTACATTAACTTAAATAAAAAGTCAATCTGCCGGACGACGGTAAAGAAAAAAAGCCGTCGCAACGCAGACAGTTTTCACGCGCCTATTACAAATTCGGCGGCTTTGATTTTCAGAGCCGCCGTTTCTTTTTGTCTGTACGACGCCCCTTAACCATGCAGACATGGCGGCTTTAGGAGGTAGCCGCCATGAGTTATAAACCACATCGACAAATTCTTACATTCTTTGGCTTATCAAAAAAAGCCCGACCGCCACCGGGGATATTTCTACCCTTAGATATGAACTATCAAATCATCTAAATACTTTTTATTATTCCTATGCGTCTGTCTGCACTTTGCAGGCAGGCGCATTTTGCATTTTACAGAAGATTTTTCAAAAACTTTGCCCTTTTTTTGGCAAAGCAAAAAGTCGCCTGTATTATCCCGCGAAAAGGGGAGGTACTACCGCCTTTCGGCAGAAAGGAGGTGAACACCATGACACCTAATCGCAGGGAATTTGAAAAGTAATGTGCGTTTCAAAAGTTCTGTAAATCAGTGCTGCACAATGAAGCGTGCAACGCCCATGAGGAAATTCGTCGGCGCAGAGTTCGGGAGGTTACTTTTTCCAACCTTGCCTTGCATGAGGAACGGCAGCTTTATACCGTCGATAAGTATTTTCAAGACGAAGAAGCAGAGCCGTCTTATCAAATGGCAGGAAAAGAAATAACCCCAAAACTGCTGCTTGAAGCTATCCGGGCTTTACCCGAAGAACGGCGCAAAATTGTACTGCTGTATTACTTCGAGGGATTGACTGATATAGAAATCGGAAAGCAGCTCAATATCTCAAGAAGTACGGTACAGTATCGCCGGACAAGCTCCTTTGAGCAGTTAAAAAAATATTTGGAGGAAAACGCTGATGAATGGATTGAATGGTAATCAAAACGACTACCCGGAAAATGCCCTTGTTCCCTATCCCGTTATTTTGGCGGCGAGCAAAGGCGACCCGGACGCTATGAAGATTGTATTGCAACATTTCAGCGGCTACATAGCTAGTCTTTCCATGCGGAAGCTCTATGATGAGCGAGGAAATGTTTATTTTGGAGTAGACGAAGAAATACGCGAAAGGCTGCAAGCAAGACTGATGAGGGCAATCCTCACATTTAGGGCTGAATAAACCAACGCGGTATTGGAACGCTTCCCCCTTTTCCGTTCCATATCGCAGGACAGCCCTCTGCTCTTTGACAAAGAAAGCGGCGCAATAGAACGGCGACGCAGTATAAGGCAAATCGGATACGTTCCTTTTGTGCCGAGCCATGCGGTGGATACGCCATGACCTTTTTCTTAACCGAAAAGCGAGCGAGAAATACCACACCGTAAAGCAGGGATAGCACCCTGCGGGCGATAACGCACAAAATACATAATGATACTTCCTTACAGCCATAGTCCGAGCGTTAGAAGCGTCGCAGGCAATGGGTAGGGCTTCGGCAGACCGCCGGAGGGGTGCAAGTCCCATGAGGTTATGCTAATAGCCGTCCGATTAAAGCCTATGTTACAGATTGACTTTTGACCCATTAAGAAAGGGGGACGACAAATTGAACAATAACGACGTGCCGATTTGGGAAAAGTACACTCTTACCATAGAAGAAGCAGCAAAATATTTCCGTATCGGAGAAAGCAAGCTGCGGAAACTGGCAGAAGAAAATCCCGTCCCGGACTGGGTAATGATGAACGGAAACCGTATTCAGATTAAGCGTAAGCAGTTTGAAAAAATGATTGATACGGTGGACGCAATCTGATAGTGAAATCGAGCCTTGAATGTGGTACAATATAGTCAAGCATATCAAGGCTCTTTCCATTATGGAAAGGAGCATAACGATGTCGGAAAAAAGACGGGATAATAAAAATCGTATTCTCCGCACCGGAGAGAGCCAGAGAAAAGACGGGAGATATGCCTACAAATATATAGATACCTTTGGGAAACCGCAGTTTGTTTATTCTTGGAAGTTAGTGCCTACGGACAAAACCCCGGCAGGAAAGCGCGACGATATAGCGTTGAGGGAAAAAGAGAAAGAAATCCAAAAAGACCTTGACGACGGTATCGACCATATCGGAAAGAAAATGACTGTCTGCCAACTCTACGCAAAGCAGATACGCCACCGGGCAAATGTGCGGCATGGTACGAAGCAGGGGCGAAAACAGCTCATGCGGATTTTGCAGGAGGATAAACTTGGAGCCTGCCGGATTGAAAATGTGAAGCTCTCCGACGCAAAGGAATGGGCGTTACGCATGAAAGAAAAAGGTTACGGCTTCAAGACTATCAACAACCACAAGCGTTCCTTAAAGGCTGCCTTTTACACAGCCATACAGGACGATTGTATTCGTAAAAATCCATTTGACTTCCAGTTGAACACAGTCCTTGAAGATGATACGGAACCAAAGGAACCTCTATCCCCTACGCAGGAAGCGGCTTTTCTGTCCTTTGTGCAGCATGATAAAGTCTATCAGAAATACTACGACGAGATTATCATACTGTTAGGGACAGGGCTTCGCATTTCGGAACTCTGCGGATTGACGGAAGCTGACATTGACTTAGACAAACAGCTTATCAATGTAGACCACCAACTTTTGAAGATTGCAGACGTGGGCTACTATGTGGAAACGCCTAAGACGAAAAGCGGTAACAGGGTTATTCCTATGAGTGAAAAAGTGTTGGAAGCATTTCAGCGGGTGCTGAACAAACGGAAATATGCACAGCCTATTATTTTGGAGGGCTACACAAAATTTCTGTTCCTTAACCGGAACGGCTTGCCTAAAGTAGCAGTCAATTATGAAAGTATGTTCCGGGGGCTTGTAAGGAAATACAACAAAACGCAAAAGGTCGCATTGCCAAAGGTAATGACACCGCACACCTTACGCCACACATTCTGCACCACGTTAGCAAATGCAGGAATGAACCCCAAAGCATTGCAGTACATCATGGGACATTCCAACATCAACATGACGCTGAACTATTACGCACATACGACTTCCGAAACGTCGATAACCGAAATGAAGCGGCTGATTGCATAAGTAGTAAACGGAGAATTTACTACTCCACATACTACTTTTGAACACCAAAACATACGGGGATATAAGAAGATTTGAGAGTATCTTCCACAATGAAAAATGCCGGAAAAGCCTGTAACAATAGGCTATACCGGCATATAAGAACTTTTGAAAAGATAATCAAAAATTACTTTGTGATTTATGTGAAATATGAACGAAGAAGAATTGGAATTGAGTATTTATAGTTTCCAAAATGATGATGAATGTAAAATACTTCTTTGTGATGAAACCGGTGGCGAAGGTAGGAATCTTCAGGGAGCAGACTTTGTAATTCATATTGATCTGCCTTGGGATGCAAATGCCATTGAACAAAGAATAGGGCGATTAGATAGATTAGGACGACCAGCGGATAAAGATGTATGTTCGGTTGTAACTTATGCAAAAGAAACTTTGGAAGAAGAGTTATATAATTTCTGGAATAAAGGACTGAATATCTTTACTCAGTCTTTAAGTGGATTAGAAATTATTATGAATGAAATCAATGAGAGCATTATTCATGCAGTAACAAGTGATTTCCGATATGGTATTTCTAATGCAATTAATGAGATTATAGAATCTTCACAGCGAATGGAAAAAGAAGTGAGAGAAGAGCAACACTTTGATTCAGCAGCGTTTATATATGCAACACTAAATCAAGAACTAAAAAGACTTTTACACTACTATACGTCTAATGAAAATGAATTGTTTGCCAATACAATGATGGGATGGGCAAATCTTGCAGGATTAAAGGGTCAGTTTAATAAAAACGGTGTTGTGAGATTTAATGAAAATTCATTCTCTATAAAGTCAGCAGAAAACTCAATGGTGATACCACCGAATTGGATGGAATATGTAAATCGTACATCAAATGCCTTCTCAAGGAGGGTTAGAGAATTATACGAAGAAAGAACTGGAAATAAAACATATACAGGTAGCAGGGAAATTGTAGGAACCTTTAATCGTGAACTTTCTATTGAAAATGATTATTTACACTTCTTTGCACCAGGGGATGAGGTCTTTGATTGTATTGTAGATAATGCAATGAATTCATACAAAGGAACTTGTACAGCTTTTGCACTTGAAGCGGACTTCGATTGGCGAGGAATCGTTTATACTTGGAATTTATATCCCAATGAGCTTTTGCTATTGGAAAATGGGATTCCCCTAACTGCGATAAGACAATATAAGAGCTATGTTTCTGTTGATCAAGTCATAACTCCTATCAGTACACAAAAGTATGAGCATATACCTACAGATAAGGTATTAAAACTTATTGATGCCGTTTCAAGAGAATCAACATCTGATACTAGAAGGGATGTAGTGCATCTAGGTAGAAGATCAGTAAAAACTGATGGGCTACATATTAAAGAAAGATATGGTTGTTCCAATGTTGATTGGTTTAGACAAACTTATCCAGAGGACAAGTGGATAAATTTTGTTTCTGCATCAATGAAGATAGCCAAAAATCAGGTAAAGAAAAAAATAAAGGCTAGTAGCAATTTAAAGCAAGCAGCAGCCAGTATAGAACAGACATTGAATGCAGAAGTTGCACAAGCTAAGTTTTTTGGTGTAGATGCAGGTGAAATTGAACAGAAAAAACAGGTTTATGAGACGGTGCTTGAAGCACTGAGGACAACTAGAGTAGAACTCGAGGCAGCAGCATTTGTAATGGTGAGGAAGACGCATGATTAAAGAGCAGATTCAAGAATGCATACAAAAAATTTTGGATAATAAACTAGGTGGGATAAGTACAAATAATTGTCCAAGAGGCGGAATAGAAAAATATAGATACATGACTGCATATAGGTTGTCTAAGTATGTGAATTTTTATAGAACACACAGAATTTCGCTGGATGACTTTTTGATTTCGCTTAGAAATTATCTGCTCGTTTTTCAGACAGCTGTACGATTGCCTATTGATATTGATATCACAGATAATAAATATGGACTTCGTATCGACTCAGAAGGTCTTTGTTATGCAACCTTAAATTTGCCAGAATATCTCAATGTGGATATTATCAAGCAAGGATTCATGGAAGATTATATAGAACCAAAAAAAGATGAAAGATATTTTCTTGGGGTTACACCTAATATATATCGTTTGACGGGGTTCCAGAGATTCAAATCAATACGTCAAAAACTTGCGGTTAATGGTGCACTCAATATGCCAGAAGGGTATACAGCATTAGTTTCTTTGCCAACAGGTGGAGGAAAGAGTTTAATTACACAAACTATGGCGTATCAAAAAAAGGATGGACTGACCATCACTGTTGTACCAACTGTATCATTAGCAATGGATCAAGTTAGAGTTGCAAAGGATAATATTCGAGTTGCATCCAAAGCAGAAATTGCTTGTTATTATAGCGATTTAGCAAGTGAAGAGAAGAGAAACATTATAGATAGAATAAAAAACAGAAAGCTACGATTATTGTTTATTTCTCCAGAAGCACTTATTAAGAATGAAATATTTAAACAAGTGATAGAGACTGCTAATGATGTTGGATATTTAAGAAATCTTATTATAGACGAAGCACATATTGTAATTGAATGGGGTAATTTTTTTCGAGTTGATTATCAGTGTTTGGAACCTTGGCGTAATAATTTATACGAAAAGAATTCTAAATTAAAAACAGTGTTATTATCTGCAACGTATGAAAGAACAACAGTTAAGATTTTACAGAGTATGTTTGCTTCTGGAGATAAATGGATTGAAATAAGATGTGATGCATTAAGAAGAGAACCAAGATTTGAGTTGGTATCAGCAACTTCATATCGGGATAAGAATGAAAAAACAAGAGAATTATTACGATGTTTACCTCGACCAATGATAGTATATGTAATGAGACCTGATCAAGCTGAAAAGGTTAAGGAAATGGCAGCAGATATAGGTATTACAAATGTTGAGACATTTACTGGAAAAACGAAGTCTGATGAGCGTTCTAGAATTATAGAAGAGTGGTCAGAAAACAAGTTTGACATTATAATTGCAACGTCAGCATTTGGAGTTGGGGTTGATAAAAGTGATGTCAGAACAGTTTTACATTTATATGTACCAGATAATCCCAATGCATATTATCAGGAGTTGGGAAGAGGAGGACGAGACGGTCTTCCTTGTCTTAGTGTGATGTGTGTATATCCAGAAGAGGATTTGGAATCGGCATTTGTTATGACTGACAAAGTTCTTGGAAGTGAAAAAATTCTTGGACGATGGGAGAGTATGCTTAATAGCCATACTTCCACAAGAGGAATAGATTCATATACTTTGGATACATCTGTTAAGCCTAATTATAATAGTGTGGATTATGCGGAGGATACCAGTACAGTTGATCAAAAGTGGAATATCTATGTAATTCTTCTGTTAAGAAGATACAATTTGATTAAGATTTTAGATATGGTCGTAGATCCTCATACACAGGTATATTTTATCAGAATATCTATTTTGGATAAAAGATTACTGCAGATTTCGGAGGATACAAAACTGTTGATAGAAGACGTTCGTACTAAAGAATGGAATAAGAATGAAAGAGATTTTAAGACCATGAGTCGTTCTGTTAAGCTTGGAAAGCGAATGTGTTGGTCAGAGATGTTCTTTAATTCTACATATAGTATGGTTTCAGAATATTGTGCTGGTTGCGATAATCATAAGAATATTGTTGAATCAGATCCAAATAGATTTGAGTTGGTTAAGAAAATTCCGGCTCCAACAAGAAATTTTTCTATTGAGTTGAATAATATGTTTGCTAGTTCTAATGAGGCTATTTTATTTGCGGATAGTGATAATACAGAGTTAATAGGAAATGTAATTAATAGAGGATTTTCAACTGTAATTATAAATGATGATGACCAAAGCAGTTATTTTAATTTGTTAAATAGTATTTCAGAATGGACAGACGTAAATTTGCTGGGAATGAATGAGTTTGTTCGGTTGGCTGAACATGGAGATTATTATTTCTTTGCAGGAGATGTTGTTGTTTTGTATGGAAATAAAGACTCAGGCATATATAAGAAAATTAGTAGATTACGGAAAACATTACCAACCGGTAAAATACGATTATTGCATGTTTTCAAAGAAGATATTTTCTGTAATGAAATAGGTAAAACCGTTTCATCAATTGTTGATGGACCGGTACTTGAAGAATATTTAATAGAAAGGATGTAGAAATATGTTTGAAGATAGAATGAAAACATCTGCAATTCCGGAAAGGGTATATGCCCTTTGCCAAGCGATTAAAAGCAGAACAATGCAGGAAAGCGATTTACGAGAGTTGTTAGAACCATCGGATTTGGGTGGTTCAACAAAATATTTTGGAACGGTTCGTGATGCAGCAAAACAGCTAGGGCTTATTTCTATAAAAGAAGGTGATATATCATTGGCAGTAGATTCAAAGTGTGTATCATCATATGATTCAATGCGAGAATATATTGTGGGCAATATAGATACAATATCGGAAGGATTATTCTTTGATGTATCAAAAGAATATATATCGATGAATGAGCAAGTGTTTAAGTTTAAAGGAGTGTCTGAAGCCGCGTTAGTAGAACATATGTCAAAGGTTATAGGAAAACCAGTGTATGAAGATGATATGAGAGCTTGGAGGTTCTGGGCTACATATTTGGGACTTGGTAATCTTCATGATATGCTTTTATTGCCTAACATGTATACATATCTAAAAGCCGTTTTAGCAGTATGCAACATAAAAAAGGGTGAAGAGTACACATTTGCTGATTTTGTGGCTGCAATAAAGCCGTATGCAGAAATAGGATTATCCGATATTGATGGAAATAAGAAAATCAATCTTGCTATGTCAAGTGGTTTACGAGCATTACATGATGAAGGAATTATCCAATTATCACACAAACTTGATAGTGGTGATATGTGGTTCCTATATGAAGCAGAACTACATCCAATTAAATCAACAGTTACTCATGTAACAGTAAGGAGATAGCTTATGAATTCAGAAATTGCAAAAAGTAGAATAGGTGAAGTAATTCGCATTGATACTGTTACGAGTACACAAGCTGATTTCTTAGCTACTCATGTGCCTGTTCAAAATATTCATATAAGAAAAAAGTGGGATAGTAAAACAGACAAAGTTATGTCTGAGGAGAAAGTATTTAATAAATATGTTTTGAATACTGAAAATGAGCATCAGTTTATTATAGTGATAGGCTCAAGCGGTGCTGGAAAATCACACCTTATTAGATGGTTTGCGGCTAGATTAGAACAGTCAGCACCAGAAAATGAAGTAGTCCTTTTTGTTCGTAGAAGTGATAATAGTTTGAAGGGAACGATAAAGCAATTACTTGAATTGCCTGAAGTTGCCAATATACCGAATAAGGCTGTGTATGACAGACTTGTTCGAGCTACTTCAACGATTGACAATAAGAAGCTTAAAGATATGATATATCAAAATTTCATTGTTGAAATCAAAAATGATGAAAATGATGAAATTTTAAGTAATAATGAAAAAAAGAGATTAGTTGAACTCTTACAATACGAACAGTTTCAGTTAAAGCTAATGAAAGAAGAAGGGGCTATTGACCGTATTTATCAAAAAGTAGCTGAAAATGAAACTGGTGATAGTAGAGATGTAATGGCGTTGTTTGAAACTTCAGATTTTGAAGTGGATGTTAATTTTTGCGATGATATGTATACTAATGGTGCAGCTAAAAATGCTATGAAAATGGCAAATGCCATTCTTGCTGATGATGAAATGCCTGAAAGACTGGCTGATTATATGAATACTCTGGTAAATAAGGTTATTCAGACATGTGCTGGATTGGAACCTGGAGATTTTGAACAGGTCTTTGTGGAAATTAGAAAAGAGATTAAAAGACAGGGAAAAAATCTTACTTTATTAATTGAGGATATTACAGCATTTACGGGTGTAAATGTTGCACTGCTAAATGTTTTGACTACTGAACATACTGGAATGTATGAAAGTCAAGAACTTTGTAGAATTTCCTCTATCGTAGGAACAACTGAAAAATATTTTAACGTTAACTTTATGGATAACCATAAGGATAGAGTTACACAATTCTTTGTTATTCCAAATGATGTGTTCGGTGAAGATCAGAATTCGCTATATGAATTTGTTGGTAGATATCTAAATGCAATGTCTTTGCGTGGCGATATTTTAGATGACTGGGCGAAGAATGGTGCTTCCATGAAAGAGTATCCTATTCATAAAGGAGAGGAAAAATCTCTTTGGGATACAATCGAAATTGCAAAGGGGAAGGAATTATCGTTATTCCCATTTACTAAAAAGGCAATTACGAATCTCTATATGTGTATTTTGCAGCCGGATTATAGAACTCCTAGATATCTGTTAAGAGATGTTATTGAGAGAGCTATGAGAAATTATCTATTCAAAAAGGAGAGTTTTCCTGAATTTACAATTGAAAGAATTAATGATATTCCATTTGAGAGTCTATATGTAAGTACTTATATTCATCAGCAAGTTGAAGAAAGCCAAGCAGACAGAGTCGAAAGATTTATAAGAGTTTGGGGTAATGCATCAGATCTGGAGTATGAAGAAAACGGTATAAAATATTTAGGTGGAATGCCAATTGGATTTTTTGATGATTTAGGAATCCCAACTTTTACAGGAAGAAAAGGTGATAAGCCGGTTAAAGTATCTGTAGAACCAATAAAACGACCACAGGATGGTTCAGATGTTACTCCGCCACCAGAACCTGTTACACCGAAAGTTAATCCAGCAATGGCGGACTTTTTACTTGGACAGAGAACATTACAAATTTGGATTGATGGTGGAGAACTAAATGTAGGTGCTACAACAAAAGATGTTGTGAATATTACAAAAGCTAGAGATGAAATAAATAAAAGATTTTTGATATCAGCAATTAACTGGCAGGTAGAGGGAGTGTCACTTGATAATTTGAATCGTGTAAAAGCAACGAAGGATTTTATAGGATTTGAAAGGCAGAAAAGAGCGGCCAAGAATGCATTGCTTAAATCATCGTATGATGCAGTATCGAGAGGGTTGATACAAGAATCTACAGCTAATTATTTGCAAAAGGAAGTATTTAATATTAAGAAAGCAATACTTCAAGAATGGTCAAACTACTATCATAGAGTGGCAGACCAAAAGATAAATATGCTTCAGACTATAAAAGGTATTGCACCAGAGCGAGAAAAAGTAGATTATGCATCCAATAAAATTAAATTGGGTGCTTCTTGGGATTTTAAACAGGATAATCTGGACAAGATGGAAAAAGGTTTGCAGGAAGCAGATGAGATAATAAATAGTTTGGGCTTTGGAGAAGATGGTGCCGAAATTCTTGTTTTCCTCAAGAAAGTTGCATCTGGAAAAGCAAGTGTTCATGATTTAACCACAGATATATTAAATTGGTTAAAGGAGAACAACATGACATCTAAACTTGCAGTTAGTTTTAGATAAAGGAGGTGAGCGCTCATGATTAACCAGAGCACGCTTGAACTCCTATGAATTGTGTCATGGCAACTGGATTGAAATATTCAAACATCCTATTTGTTCGAATAGAGGCGGATGGAGGTAATGTAGTTGGTGAAAAATTGGATGTTAAAAGCATACTTTCGTTTTTATTGTTCAAAGAGGGGGGCTATTTGACAGTGATCATGATGGAAGTCTCAATGCGTATGAGCGTTCAATGATGGACAGCGTTGTATATGGAGAGGGCAGCGAGGAAAAATCATACATGGAAGATGAAAGTGATGATTTTGATTCTTGATTAAAGTTTTGATTGAGTATTTTGGAACAAAGATTCGAATTACGAGGACAGACTTTGGGACTCGTAAAATCATATACTAAAGACAATAAAAGAGCTGATATCATTTACGACTAATAAGGGAGTGTGTGATTATGAGAAATAACAGAAATTCTATCGTAGAAAACATAATTTTGTTTCTGGTAGCTATTGGAGTATTTGCTATCATAGGTGGATTCGCAGGATGGTGGTCTGGTTTTGATGATGAAGAGTATTATGATTATGACTATTCACCATCAAGTTCATACTCGTCACATAGCAGTTCATCGTATAATTCAAGCGGCAGCTCAGGAAGCAGCAGTTATACACCAAAGAGCTATTCTTCCGGAAAATATAATAGTAGTAGTTCATCAGAAAGCAGTACAAATTCTTCGGGCAGCAGTACGAACAGCTATAGCAATTCTGGTAGCAGCTCTACATATTCAGGAAGCTCTTCAAGCAGCAGCTCCGGTTCAAAGAAATATTATCATGATTCATATGATGATGGTTATGATGATGTCTATATGGATGGAGACTATGATGATGACAGATACGACAGCGATGATGATTATGCTGCCGGTGTAGATGATGCTATTGATGACGATGATGAGGACTGGTAAAATAGTTGGAGGTGTACTGATATGCCATAGGATGGATACGGTG
>ERZ1673739.2433-NODE-2433-length-15666-cov-33.554096_pt1 | contig 15666 bp, 14 predicted proteins | sample MGYA00580210_ERZ1673739 | MGnify/ENA primary metagenome ERZ1673739 (study PRJEB41218, sample SAMN15661749) | gut metagenome | host: Homo sapiens | place: Canada: London | collected 2015-08-20/2019-03-30 | study: EMG produced TPA metagenomics assembly of...
AAGTTCAGGCCATCGATAACGCCGAAGAAGTCGGTGTTCCGATACGTCGCCAGACCGCTGGCGCGTTTGGTCATAAAGTTGTCGGTCTGCGCCGAGGAATCGCCACCAAATTCCGGGAACATATCGGTCCAGGCTTCCACGTCATACAACGCCCCCAGGTTACGACCATAATCGAAAGAACCCAAATCTTTATATTTCAACCCGGCAAAAGCGAGACGCGTTTTTTGCTGTGCAGTATCACTCTCTGCTTTATTACCGGCAAACTCTGCTTCCCAACGACCATAACCAGTCAGTTGATCGTTAATTTGTGTTTCGCCTTTAAAACCAAAACGGATATAACTCTGGTCGCCATCTTTACTGTCGTTATCACTCATATAATGCATGGCTTTAACTTTGCCATAGACATCCAGTTTATTACCGTCTTTGTTATATATTTCTGCGGCCTGTACGGATGCAGATGCCACAATGCCCATCACCACTAATGCCAGAGTGCTCTTTTTCATTTTCATTCCTGATTTTAATTAACGCGCGAATATTCAGCGGGAGAGCCCCGTTGAAAACAGGAAAGTTTTTAACCTGAGATTGTTAAAGATATATTACAGATTAATAATATTCTTAAAATGTGGTAATTTATTAAATCTGTAATAAAAGCGTAAACAACTGCCGCTAGGCTTGCTGATCCCGCGCAACAAAACGCCATGCTTTGCTTGCAGATGGTTGGCAACCGACGACAGTCCTGCTAAAACGTTCGTTTGATATCATTTTTCCTAAAATTGAATGGCAGAGAATCATGAGTGACAGCCAGACGCTGGTGGTAAAACTCGGCACCAGTGTGCTAACAGGCGGATCGCGCCGTCTGAACCGTGCCCATATCGTTGAACTTGTTCGCCAGTGCGCGCAGTTACATGCCGCCGGGCATCGGATTGTTATTGTGACGTCGGGCGCGATCGCCGCCGGACGTGAGCACCTGGGGTACCCGGAACTGCCAGCGACTATCGCCTCGAAACAACTGCTGGCGGCGGTAGGGCAGAGTCGACTGATTCAACTGTGGGAACAGCTGTTTTCGATTTATGGCATTCACGTCGGGCAGATGCTGCTGACCCGTGCTGATATGGAAGACCGTGAACGCTTCCTGAACGCCCGCGACACCCTGCGTGCGTTGCTCGATAACAATATCGTTCCGGTAATCAATGAGAACGATGCTGTCGCTACGGCAGAGATTAAGGTCGGCGATAACGATAACCTTTCTGCGCTGGCGGCGATTCTGGCGGGTGCCGATAAACTGTTGCTGCTGACCGATCAAAAAGGTTTGTATACCGCTGATCCGCGCAGCAATCCGCAGGCAGAACTGATTAAAGATGTTTACGGCATTGATGACGCACTGCGCGCGATTGCCGGTGACAGCGTTTCAGGCCTCGGAACTGGCGGCATGAGTACCAAATTGCAGGCCGCGGACGTGGCTTGCCGTGCGGGTATCGACACCATTATTGCCGCGGGCAGCAAGCCGGGCGTCATTGGTGATGTGATGGAAGGCATTTCCGTCGGTACGCTGTTCCATGCCCAGGCGACTCCGCTTGAAAACCGTAAACGCTGGATTTTCGGTGCGCCGCCGGCGGGTGAAATCACGGTAGATGAAGGGGCAACTGCCGCCATTCTTGAACGCGGCAGCTCCCTGTTGCCGAAAGGCATTAAAAGCGTGACTGGCAATTTCTCGCGTGGTGAAGTCATCCGCATTTGCAACCTCGAAGGTCGCGATATCGCCCACGGTGTCAGTCGTTACAACAGCGATGCATTACGCCGTATTGCCGGACACCACTCGCAAGAAATTGATGCAATACTGGGATATGAATACGGCCCGGTTGCCGTTCACCGTGATGACATGATTACCCGTTAAGGAGCAGGCTGATGCTGGAACAAATGGGCATTGCCGCGAAGCAAGCCTCGTATAAATTAGCGCAACTCTCCAGCCGCGAAAAAAATCGCGTGCTGGAAAAAATCGCCGATGAACTGGAAGCACAAAGCGAAATCATCCTCAACGCTAACGCCCAGGATGTTGCTGACGCGCGTGCCAATGGCCTTAGCGAAGCGATGCTTGACCGTCTGGCACTGACGCCCGCACGGTTGAAAGGCATTGCCGATGATGTGCGCCAGGTGTGTAACCTCGCCGATCCGGTGGGGCAGGTGATTGATGGCGGCGTGCTGGACAGCGGCCTGCGTCTTGAGCGTCGTCGCGTGCCGCTGGGGGTGATTGGCGTGATTTATGAAGCGCGCCCGAACGTGACGGTTGATGTCGCTTCGCTGTGCCTGAAAACCGGTAATGCGGTGATCCTGCGTGGTGGCAAAGAAACCTGTCGCACTAACGCTGCAACGGTGGCGGTGATTCAGGACGCCCTGAAATCCTGTGGCTTACCGGCGGGTGCCGTGCAGGCGATTGATAATCCTGACCGTGCGCTGGTCAGTGAAATGCTGCGTATGGATAAATACATCGACATGCTGATCCCGCGTGGTGGCGCTGGTTTGCATAAACTGTGCCGTGAACAGTCGACAATCCCGGTGATCACAGGTGGTATAGGCGTATGCCATATTTACGTTGATGAAAGTGTAGAGATCGCTGAAGCATTAAAAGTGATCGTCAACGCGAAAACTCAGCGTCCGAGCACATGTAATACGGTTGAAACGTTGCTGGTGAATAAAAACATCGCCGATAGCTTCCTGCCCGCATTAAGCAAACAAATGGCGGAAAGCGGCGTGATATTACACGCAGATGCAGCTGCACTGGCGCAGTTGCAGGCAGGCCCTGCGAAGGTGGTTGCTGTTAAAGCCGAAGAGTATGACGATGAGTTTCTGTCATTAGATTTGAACGTCAAAATCGTCAGCGATCTTGACGATGCCATCGCCCATATTCGTGAACACGGCACACAACACTCCGATGCGATCCTGACCCGCGATATGCGCAACGCCCAGCGTTTTGTTAACGAAGTGGATTCGTCCGCTGTTTACGTTAACGCCTCTACGCGTTTTACCGACGGCGGCCAGTTTGGACTGGGTGCGGAAGTGGCGGTAAGCACACAAAAACTCCACGCGCGTGGCCCAATGGGGCTGGAAGCACTGACCACTTACAAGTGGATCGGCATTGGTGATTACACCATTCGTGCGTAAATAAAACCGGGTGATGCAAAAGTAGCCATTTGATTCACAAGGCCATTGACGCATCGCCCGGTTAGTTTTAACCTTGTCCACCGTGATTCACGTTCGTGAACATGTCCTTTCAGGGCCGATATAGCTCAGTTGGTAGAGCAGCGCATTCGTAATGCGAAGGTCGTAGGTTCGACTCCTATTATCGGCACCATCTAAGTTTCCTCAAACGTCCGTATTCATCCGTAAAAACCCTGATTTATAACACTTTTACCGCCTTTTTAGTCCATCATTGTCCGTGACCATCCAGTAGAATCCGATACGGAATGTGTATAGGATTGTGTATATGTTCCTGTTCGGTCTTGGATTCCTATACACATGCCTTTAAACGATATGCAGATTCGCCGCGCTAAGCCTGAAGATAAACCCTATACGCTTGGGGATGGGCAAGGCCTGTCATTGCTTATAGAACCTAATGGAAGCAAGAGCTGGCGGTTCCGCTATCGCTATGCTGGTAAACCCAAAATGATCTCGCTTGGTGTTTACCCAACGATAACCCTTGCCGATGCTCGCTCCCGTCGTGATGAAGCTCGAAAACTTGTGGCAGAAGGAAAGAACCCTAGTGAGGTTCGAAAAGAGCAAAAGCTGGCTCTGCAAACAGAATCAGAGAATGCCTTCGAAAAGATAGCCAAAGAGTGGCATCAACTTAAATCTACAAAATGGTCGGCGGGATATGCATCAGACATAATGGAAGCTTTTAAGAACGACATTTTTCCTTTTGTCGGAACAAGGCCTGTTGGAGAGATTAAGCCGCTGGAGCTGCTGAACGTTCTGCGTAAAATTGAGAAACGTGGTGCGTTGGAGAAAATGCGCAAAGTGCGACAGCGTTGCTCCGAAGTGTTTCGCTACGCAATTGCGACGGGTAGGGCGGAGTACAATCCTGCGGCTGATCTCTCCAGCGCTCTCGAAGTACACCAATCAAATCATTTCCCATTCCTAAAAGCTGATGAGATACCTGATTTTCTGCGTGCCTTAGAGGGTTATACCGGGAGTAAGCTTGTCCAAATAGCCACAAAATTACTCATGATTACAGGTGTTAGAACCATCGAATTACGTGCGGCGTCATGGTCAGAATTTGATCTAGATAACGCTCTTTGGATAATTCCTGCAGAAAGGATGAAAATGCGTAGGGCGCATCTTGTGCCGTTGTCGACTCAAGCGTTAGATTTACTTAATGAACTCAAGATCATGACAGGGAACTATCGTTATGTTTTTCCTGGACGGAACGATCCGAATAAGCCTATGAGTGAGGCGAGTATAAATCAGGTTATCAAACGTATTGGCTATGGTGGGAAAGTAACCGGTCATGGTTTTAGACATTCTTTATCTACCATCCTCCATGAAAAAGGATATGATTCGGCTTGGATTGAAATGCAGCTTGCTCACACAGATAAAAATAATATCAGAGGTACTTATAATCATGCTCAATATATTGAACAGCGGCGGGATATGATGCAGTGGTATTCAAGTTACGTTTCGATTAAGGGGTGAGTGAGAATATTATGTACAGCGCTACACATTCAAATAAAGGTTATTCCCATAACCTCTATAAAACCTTTATTAATGTATTAAATTGTTCTTATCATTATTTTTATTATATTGTTACGTGTTGGTTGAATATAGACTTTGAGCTATCCCAAGCACCACGTTTAATGAATGGAAGTTGTATTTTTGCGAAATATAAGTTGCTTTTCTCAAACAGGTAAAAATTAAGTATATATAGCATGTTGTCATGTGCTATATTCATAATCATGCACTCACTTATTGCAATAGTGGGACAAGAAATAATTAACTCAAGGAGATGGTAATGAGCAATGAATTTGATAGTAGTAAGCTAGAGAATTGTTTCGATCTCGCGCTAGAAAATATTATTAGACACGGCGATACAGATATTTTTCCATATCCATTTGAAAGTCGGTTATTTGAAGACCGTAAGGAAATCGTAAAAACTGCCTTAATGCAAACATTTGATGACTTTGAGAATAAACGGACAGAGGTTCCACCAAACATGATTAATAGCTTTTCTAGCATCGGCTATTATGGTTACAGGTGGGCAACACAAATTGATCCATTCTGGAATGCTTTTTTTCTTGGTCTAGTTTTGAAGATCGCTGAAGATATAGAGAAAATAAGATCTACTAATACGTCTGTTTATTCATATCGTTTCAATCCAAACCTTGCTGCGGGCTCACTTTTTGATAAGGATATTACATGGAGAAAATATCAAGAAGACAGCATTGCCGAATGTGCTAAAGATGAAATTAAGTATGTACTTACATGCGATATAGCAGATTTCTATCCACGCATATATCACCATCGTTTAGAAAATGCACTAGACAGAATAGATCCTAATAAAAAATACTCTGGTAAAATTAAGAAATTGCTACAGACATTTAGTGAAACAAAATCATATGGAGTACCAGTTGGGTGTCCTTCATCAAGAATATTAGCAGAGCTAGCCCTTGATTCCATTGATAAGCTATTGTCTATGAATAGGGTTAACTACAAGCGTTATGTTGACGATTTTATTATATTTTGTAACTCAAGAGAGGATGCTCATAAGACTTTAACTTTACTTAGTAAAAAATTAATGGAAAATGAAGGGCTAACTTTACAGAAACATAAAACCAACATTGTTACTAAAGAAGAGTTCCTTTCAGTGACTAAAGCTAAATTGCATGGCAATGATGAAGATGAAGAGTCTCCTATGAAGGCCAAATTTATGAGCTTGCCTATTAGATTTGACCCTTATTCAGCAAACGCAATCGAAGAATATGAGGAAATTAAGGAGTCTTTGAAAGATTTCGACTTGCTAGCTATGCTGAGTAGCGAATTGCAAAAGTCAAAAATAAATCAATCTTTTAGCAAGCATTTGATAAAGGCATTCTCTGCAACGTCTGATGAAATAATAAGTAGTGCTTTCAAAGTGATGTTCAATAATCTGCACGAGCTTTATCCGATTTTTACAACTATAATTCAGGTGGCAAATTCTAACTGGCAAAGATTAAGCTTAGAAACTAAAGGAATTATTCTTGAAAAAATAAATACACTAATTCAAGAAAATTCATATATCTTAAGCACTGAGCTTAATTTAGCATATGTAGCTCGGATGCTTTCTAAAGAAAATACTGAAGAATCCACTCTAATCCTTTGTGAAATTTATAATAAAAACCCAGAAAGCATCTTAGTTAAAAACATCGTTACGCAGTCAATGGCAAAAATTAATTCTTATGCGTGGCTTTCTGATATCAAAAAGAACTTTGCAGGAATGCATCCGTTACAGAGAAGGTTATTAATTGTCTCCAGCTATTTTTTAGGAGATGAAGGCAAACACTGGAGAGAGCATAATAAAAAATCATTCAATTTCATAGAAAATATATATAAAGATTGGGCAGGTCAAAGACAAACTGCAAGAAATCTTGAGGACGCACTATGATCTCGGAATTAACATTCTCTAGAAAGTTCACTTCATTTTGGAATCAATTACTTCCAAATGCTAATAACTTTATACGTATCATTAACGGTAGTCTCATTGAGGATGTCTATCCTCCCCTAGATGAAAGCGCCAACAGAGCAAATAACGTCTTTGTCAATGAATGTGCATTTAACTTGTACAAAGCCATACAAAATGGCTCAATTGATAGAAATATACTTTCAGTGCCAGGCTTATTTCATAGCGCAGATTTTCAAACTATTTTTGAGCAGACGAAAGAGTATTTAAAGAGGTTCAGTTACGGTTCTAACTTCAAACTTCCTTTAAGTATGGTCGAATACAATACTATCAGGGAAATAGCTAAAAGTATATTTTCTCGATATGGTGAGAAAAATCAAGTTGAAGTATCTCCAAATTTTGATGGGTGTGGTGTAATAAATAATTCATATGGTGATATTTGTTATTCAAATATTCTTGTTGAAATTAAATCTGGAGATAGGAAATTTAGTGTATACGACTTAAGGCAAATACTCATTTATTTTACTTTGAATTTTTACTCAAAAAATAAAAGAGGCATCACCAGTTTTGAGCTTTTCAATCCTCGAATGGGTATTATATACAGTGACTCCATTGTCAATCTTTGCAAAGAGTTAGCATTTATTCAACCGGAGGAGTTGTATTTTGAAATAATGAATTCTATTACAGAGGAAAACTTCATAGAAACTGAAATGCAACGTTAGATGTCATAATAGACCGCTATGGTTCATTGTGGCGGTCTTTTAAAAAGATAACATAAAGAACAAAAGGATTGGTTTTTTACGTGATTATTAATTCAAAGTGAATTTCTCTCTAAATATCTTTGCTCGCTAATAAATCCAGATTATCATATAAAAATAACATGAAACTTTATTCTTAGCTTCAGCGCGTAATGCTCTCCCCGCCACACCCGCTCGTTTAGAAGGCGCTTCTAATGCTTGTGCAAAGGTGGACTTACAACCCGCTGGAACTGGCCCTGGTAGGTAGTACAGGAACTAGAAAGTGCGTGCAAAACGATGCTCCTTTTGGATGCATGCTTTAACGCGGAAAAACAATGGGATTTAAGTGGTATTTTGACCGACTACCCAAGGCATGTTCAGCGCGTTGACAGAGGTAAATTACACTCTTGAGCAATGAATTTTTCAAAATTATTCACCCACTAAACAGCATCAAGCCTGTAATGCTGTCTACCGCGTTGTTCTACTCTGACCTGCTACTCTTCTCCCTCATGCCTTGCGTTTCAACAGCGCATCAAAGAGGCGTGATTTCCTCCTGTCTTGACCCAGCCTGCTTCTTGAGATGTGTACGTTCGACATCATTTAACCCCACAGCGCGCGCTCGTAGCCCCGCCACGCCTGCCCGCTTTATGGAGTGGTTTTCATGCAGTTGCATGATAGGCTCTTAACCGCGCCTTATCTGGCCTGGGAAGTAAAAATGCAAGTGCATAAAGTCATGCGATTTCATGCAGTATAGACATGCACTCAGGCTACAGACATCAAAAAACCCGGCACTGGCCGGGCTTAAGTGAGCTGTTCAGGTCAGAACAGCTTTCTTTTTTTTCTGTCTTCATGTGATCCTGATACCGGTGCTGAACCGGTCAGACTCATCACGTCGTCCCGGAATCTCAACGGCAATATTTCATTCGTCCACTTCAGCATTAGATTCAGGATAAATTCACGATACAACGTATCTGCATCATTTGTACCTTCAATAATGCCCGGTATATGCACTGAGCTATTCCGCTCGAATTGCCTGTACTTCATCCTGAGTAGGCTGCTCAATTCAGCACCGTGGAAAATAAAAAAGTCTCGTAAAAGCTCATCGATACGCTCCTCAGTGATGCCATGATGGAAGTTTATATAGACGTTTGCCTTACGCGCGGTCGCTTGAGCCAGTACCGGCAGCTGCTCTTCTTTTTCAGTAATCAGCCCGGCCAGTTCTGTGGCTGTTTCCTGTTGTTCCAGATACTCAGCCCGAAGAGCTTTCATCTTCGGCGTTACGATGCCGCCGCTCTGGTTAAGCAATTCCCTGAACTGCGCCCGATTGTCTTTGCTGGTCTGCTCAGTTTCGGTCTGATGCTGGCGCAGAGCCCGAAGGTTCTCAATGGCTGCTTCTTCGGCCTGTCTGGCCTCCACCCAGGCCTGCATTTTTTGGTAAAGGTCGATAATTCGGGACTGCCAGTCGGAGGAAAGGCTTTTTGTCAGTTTTTCCGTCTCGCGGGCTATTTCATTTGCAGGCAAATTCATGAGCCAATCCGCATCCTGAAGTGGTTTTTTTGCCCTCGCGAGGAGTGTTACTACGTGTCCGGTTGCGGCCTGAATCTGGTTTTCAGTCAAGTGTTGTTCTGCCATATCATTGTTCCTCCTCATTTTATTGTGCATGACGGTCTTTAAGAGTGCAGGCTGAACCGTAGCGGCCCAGGGTCTGTGGCTGACGCTCGAGGGAATCGCTCCTCGATTCAGGCTCCGACGCAGCTGGTGTATGGGGTTTCATAATTATCGTGTCGACACTTTCAAGGGCAGTAAATGTGCACGAACATTCGAGATTCTGGCACTGATACCATGAGCGCTTAACCGATGGAGCTTCATAGGCGCTGGTTCTGGCATGAGCGACCGTGCCACATTCAGGACATTTCAGGGCCATATCAGTACCCTCCTTTTGCATTAAGTCTGTTGAGGCGAGCCAGGAAAACTTTATGTTTTGCCGGGGTGAAACTGGCTGATGCATTAGCACGCATTGATGCATCCACCGTTAATCCGGTTTCGTCGATAATGCTCTTATATGCTGCTGGACTTACAGGAGTATTCATTCCTTCTCGCCCCCTTTAACCATGTCACGCTGTTTAAGCATCCGGGAACGCGCTGCAGGGCTGGGGGATTGTCTGGAATCCTGGAGGGCTTTATCGTCCGCATAAATGCTGATTCCTGGCAGGGCAATATCTTCCCTTGAAGATACGTTACAGGACAGTGCCGGTGTGGTGAGATGCTCGCTGATAAATTGCTTAAGCACGCTTTCGGGATCGTTAACGGTATGAACTACGCCGATAACGGAAGAAGCGCTTCGCCCCAGAGTCATTTTCAGCAATCCAAGGATCTGAATAAGTTTCTGGCCGTGATCTTTCATAAACTCATTCCAGAGCCACACTGCATGAGTTTCAATCAGCCGGTTATGTTCGCTAATGTAGCGGTTTGCAGCATCCGCAGTTTTCCAGGGCAGGAATTCATTTTCTGCGGCGTGAGCTGCAAGCAAATCTTCGAACTCATCCAGCGTTTCGCGTCCCAGGGCGATTTCTGCCCGCAGTTTTTTCATTCGTGGCGTCATATTCCCCTGATTCTCACGAAACAGGTTTCGCCATTCTTCATTAAGCGCCTGCGTTTCCGTTTTTGTATCTTCCTGACGTTTACGGATAGTTTCAGTCATTGCAGCGGCTTCAGTTTGTTTTCGCCGTTCTTCCTGCCAGACAGCTTTTGCTGCTTTAACTTTTTCTACCGCTTCGCGAATTTTCGTTGGGAGGGAGGGGGTAATGTTTGCATCAGGGATCTGGTTAACAGTTGTCATGGCTGCTCCGGTAGTGTTTTGTTGTTGTGTCAATTGTGCCGGTGCCCATACAAGCGCACTACCGATGGGGATTGTGCCAGTGACTGAACAATGACCTTGTTCTGGCTAGCCAGAGAAAGGTGTCATGTCTTATCTTCACCCTTCCTTTAATACATACTATTCACTACTGTTCACTTTTATAAAAGTATAGTAAATACATGAAGTTAAGGAGTGTAGTGTTTAAATAAAAGTGGTCATCCACTGTTCATGACTGTTCACAGAGATAAATTCAAACTTATATTTGTTTTTCATATAAGTCGCGATCTTTATTTCAGTTTATTACTGGATTTTTCCTCCTCACCAATATTCACACGTATTCAACACTATTCAATATACAGTATAAAAAGTGTCTTATGTCTGCTTGCGAATTCAGGCTTAACTTCCCTACACTCGGTTGCATTTCAGGAAGCTATCCATAAAAATGAATCTGTCCGATGCTCATTAAACACATCCGGATAAATGCGGAAGGATGCGGGTAATGTAATTTTTTTAGTCATTAACTTAATTAATACATATGATGAACTGTTTTTTATGGATGTTTTTTGGCCCTTTTATTATTCCGGTGCTGTCTTCGTCCTTATGATGTAACGCCCGGAATGATATGGTCTGGTCCAGACTTGAGTTGCGATCTTGTCTGGTGGAATAGACTTTTTTATTCTTGATGCTCCTTATTATATTCCATGAACGAATAATTTGTTTTTGTCCGTTTTATCCGGTTTTTAGCTGTTTTATTTTTTGAGAAAGCAATATTTCACTCTAATTAAATAAAGCATGCGCGAGCCGCTTATATAAACATAATAAGGAACTACCTGAATCCGGATGGAATTGTCCGGACTACTGAAAACATATTAGAGAGGTAGCGAGATGCATACTATTTCCGTTTACACCCCGGCACCAGCCGCTCCGGTGCTCCCGGTTCCGACTCAGCAGGAGCGCTTCATACGATTACCTGAAGTGATGCACCTTTGCGGGCTATCCCGTTCAACCATCTACGACCTTATCAGCCGTGATGCCTTCCCGCAGCAGATCTCCCTGGGGGGAAAAAATGTTGCCTGGGTACAGTCGGAGGTCAGTGCATGGATGGCGGCGCGAATTGCAGCCCGCGAACAAGGAGACCATGCGTGAATCTGGCTTTGCAGTCTCATCTCTTTTTTTGTGGCTTGCGTCCTGGCAACCTTTCCAGTTATAGTTTTTCCGCTGCCGCAAAATCGGCAGCCGGGATTTGCAGCCCGTGTAACTTATTGGCGACACAGCACGCGTCGAGCGTGTTTTTTTATGTCGTTGCTCAGGCACACCTATTTTTCGGGCTGTGGTGCTTACACCGTGGCTCCTGTCAGATAATGGTGGTCCGGGCGGGGCAGCCTTCGGGCTGGCCGGTTTCCAATAAGGCCGGTACTGCAAACCCCGTCCGGGCCATCACCCATGAGATTTGCAGCTCTGGTGGTGGCAATAACCGCTACTTATTGGAGTTTGCCCTTATGGCTACGATCCTCGCCCCATCACATCCTCAATTTATATTTGTTTTTGCCGCCGTTCGTCGTGCAGAACGTAAACCACGTATCAGTATGCTGCGTATCGTCGCCAGCAATGAGCATCATGCACGTCTTTCACTGGTCCATGAGTATGTGCTTTGCCTTGCTGCTCGCCTGCCTGTCCGGGAGGTGATCTAATGAATCACGCCGCAATCTCTTATGACGATATTGTCCGCCTGAAGCATCTTCGTAACGTGGGGGAGTTTGTCACCGGAATGGCTGTTCTTCAGGATTGCTACGAAAAACCTGCCGGTGCTCAATGTGAGCAACTGGTTTCCCTGATTTATCTGATGACAGAGCAGCTTGATGGCGTGGTACAGCGTTGCCAGGATGACCTGATGAACATGGAGGTGGTGCAATGAAATCACGCACTCTTTCCCTTTCACTTCGGGTAGCGTTGTATCGCCGCGCGGTAGCCTGCGCTTGGTTGAGTGCCTGCTATCAGCAAAACCGCCACCTGCAGCTCACTCTGGATGAAATTGAAACCGCTATTGCCCGTGAGCTTGAAGGATTTTATCTGCGACAGCACGGGCAAACAAAAGGCATGGAAATCGCCTGCGCCCTGCTTTCAGACCTGATGGAATCCGGCCCTCTAATGTCCTGTCCCGCACTCTCCCAGCTCGGAATGGCCGTAATGGATGAGTTATGCGTCCGTCACATCAAAAAGCCGGTTTTACACTGAGGGAGAACTGCATCATGTCAGGAATGAAAGTCAGTCAGGCCGTGAAGGTTGCCCGCGGTCACTGGGCTCAGATTCTGCCAGCGCTGGGCGTGAATATATTGAAAAATCGCCATCAGCCTTGTCCGGTCTGTGGCGGTAAAGATCGTTTTCGCTTCGACGATCAGGAAGGACGCGGAACATGGTTCTGCAATCAGTGCGGAGCCGGAGATGGTTTAGCGCTTGTCACCAGGGCACTTAATGTGGATATCAGTGAAGCAGCTGACAGGATACATGGACTGACACATGGTCTGTCTATAGCTAATTCCGAAGTCAGGACGTTAACCGCCGATACCGATAGCGGGAAAGATGCAGCGGCAGCACTTGCCGCGCGACTGCTGCAAGCCTCGCGTGAATCTGCCGGAAACACTTATCTTACACATAAAGGTTTCCCGGAGCATATTTGCCATGAGCTGACTTCAGCTCATAAAACCGGTGGGGTGATGTTCCGCCCCGGTGATTTGATCGTCCCGCTCTATAACGCTGACGGGGAGCTGGTGAATATTCAGCTTATCAGTGGCAATGGTAGCAAGTGTTTTCTTAAAGGAGGTCAGGTTAAGGAGGCCTATCATCTGATAGAAGGAAGCGGGAGTTCAGTAAGAAGGATGTGGATTGCGGAAGGCTACGCCACGGCGCTTACCATTCATCATCTGACAGGAGAAGCCGTCATGGTGGCATTTTCGGCGGTCAACTTCCTTTCCCTGGCCAGCGTTGCCCATAACAAGTATCCAGGATATCAGTTAATTATTGCAGCGGACCGCGATCTGAATGGTTCAGGCCAGAACAGGGCTGAAGCTGCTGCAAAAGCGTGTCAATGTGACATTGTGCTGCCACCGGTTTTTGGTGACTGGAATGATGCGCTTGCCCATTACGGAGAGGAATCCACCCGGAAGGCAATTCTTGAGGCTTTGAAGCCACATAACGCCAGTCCTTTCGACACGATGAGTGAAGCAGAATTCACAGCGATGAGTGTCAGCGAAAAAGCTCAGAGGGTTCGGGAGCATTACAGGGATGCACTGGCGGTTGATCCGAACGGTCAGCTTTTATCCCGCTATGAGTCTGGAGCGTGGAAAGTGATTTCTCAGTCTGATTTTGCCCGAGATGTCGCAGCCCTTTTCCAGCGCCTCGGTGCGCCGTTTTCCTCAGGAAAAATTGCCTCACTGGTGGAAACATTAAAGTTAATTGTTCCGCAGCAGCAAAATCCGGCACGTCATCTGATCGGTTTTCGTAATGGCGTCCTCGATACGCGAACAGGGCTGTTTAATCCGCACTGTAAAGAGAACTGGCTGCGTACCCTGTGTGAAGTTGATTTCACGCCACCGGTAAATGGGGAAACGCTTGAAACTCATGCCCCGGCATTCTGGCGCTGGCTGGACAGGGCAGCCGGGCGCAAGCCAGCAAAACGCGACATTATTCTCGCAGCGCTGTTTATGGTGCTGGCGAACCGCTATGACTGGCAGCTCTTTCTGGAAGTGACTGGCCCTGGCGGAAGTGGCAAAAGTATCCTTGCTGAAATTGCAACGATGCTTGCAGGAGAGGATAACGCCACCTCAGCGACAATTGAAACTCTGGAGTCCCCGCGAGAACGTGCGGCTCTGATCGGTTTTTCTCTTATTCGCCTGCCTGATCAGGAGAAGTGGAGCGGCGATGGCGCCGGGCTTAAGGCTATAACCGGTGGCGATGCAGTATCTGTGGACCCCAAATATCAAAATGCTTATTCAACACATATTCCGGCGGTTATCCTGGCCGTAAATAATAATCCTATGCGCTTCACTGATCGCAGTGGTGGTGTGTCCCGCCGGAGAGTTATTCTGCATTTTCCTGAGCAGATAGCACCGGAAGAACGCGATCCGCAGCTGAAAGATAAAATTGCTCAAGAGCTTGCTGTGATTGTTCGCCAGCTCATGCAGCGTTTCAGCGATCCGATGAGCGCCAGAACATTGCTTCAGTCGCAGCAGAATTCTGATGAGGCTCTCACCATCAAGCGTGATGCTGATCCAGCATTTGATTTTTGTGGGTATCTTGAGGCATTACCCGACACCAACGGCATGTTTATGGGGAACGCCAATATTGTCCCGCGCCAGCCACGTACATACCTTTACCATGCCTATCTCATATACATGGAGGCTAATGGCTATAAAAATACCCTCAGCCTGACAATGTTTGGCAAAGGGCTGCCAGTTATGCTGAAGGAGTACGGGCTACATTATGAGAAGCGGCGAACTAATCAGGGAATGCAGACTAACCTCACTTTAAAAGAAGAGAGTAATGCAGACTGGCTACCAAAGTGTGATGAGCCAACAATCAAATAATTGCTAATGACCCGGCTTAGGCCGGGTTTTTTTATATTCAAAAATGTAGAGTTTACCGTTCACTCATCACCTAAGGGTTAACGCGTATCTTGTTGATTAAATTTAGCTAAATTGATTGGTGAACAGTGTGTACTGTTTTCTTAAGAAAAACTATTTGTGGGGAGGGTAGGTGTTTGAATTTTGAACGCATACGGCGATGTGTATAGCTATGTGTATAGGTATTTTTTTAGATTTAATAAATATGATAAAAAACAATTAGTTGATTGTTAATATTTGTTCCTATTATCGCACCATTAAAATCAAAGAGTTACCCCATATTTAAATACACCACGTTTCCTCCTGTGCCGTATTTGTGCCATTGTAACCTTGGCAATTCATCAAAATACTGTTCTGACATCAGGCAGTGCAGGTGCAGACATTTAAGCCAATTGCTGCCGCCATTCTTTGACGTAGTCAATCAGGGCGCGGAGCTTTGGTGCAATATTGCGACGCTGTGGGAAATACAGATAGAAGCCCGGAAATTGTGGAAGAAAGTCATCAAGCAGAGATACAAGCTTACCGCTTTCAATATATGGCCTGAAAGTTTCCTGAGTGGCAATTGTTATTCCTCCGCCGGCAAGAGCCAGCCTCAACATCAGACGCAGATCATTAGTCGTAATCTGCGGTTCAATCGCAAGGTCGAAAGTTCTCCCGTTTTCTTCAAATGGCCAGCGATAAGGCGCAACCTCCGGGGACTGACGCCAGCCGATACACTTATGGGTATTTCCCCCGGAGGCGAGAAAGCGCTCTCCACGCCCGGCCGCAAGGATCAGGACGACGGGGGCAGGCATGAATCCTCCTCCT
>ERZ1673739.2449-NODE-2449-length-15579-cov-4.886434_pt1 | contig 15579 bp, 7 predicted proteins | sample MGYA00580210_ERZ1673739 | MGnify/ENA primary metagenome ERZ1673739 (study PRJEB41218, sample SAMN15661749) | gut metagenome | host: Homo sapiens | place: Canada: London | collected 2015-08-20/2019-03-30 | study: EMG produced TPA metagenomics assembly of...
TGCAGCCTACGCCCGAAGGACGGGGGCTCATCAAGCGTCTGATGCTGCTCGAAGGCAAGTACAAGGGCGATATGACGATCTACCGCAATCCGGAGCTTTGGGTGGACTATTTCAACGGTATTTACATCAAGCCGGCCCAGGAAGATCCGTCGGGAGAAGGGAACCTGTTCGCTACGAACCTCGCGGAGTCGGGTCTTCTGATGTACACCCGCAGCCGGAACAGAACCGACCCGACGCTGATCCAGGATACGATCACGGCCAGCTACCTCTTCTACCGCGAAGACGATCCCTACGGCAATGTTTCGATCAACACCATCCGGCATGATTACACCGGCTCCAAGATCAATCCGGCCGACATCGACGAGCGGAACGAACAGCGGCCCCTGAACCCCAACGTATATGTCGAAGGGATGGACGGCGTAATCACGGAGCTGACCCTCACGGACGCCCTGTTCGAAGGAATCGAAGCCCTCTACAAGGAGGTTACGGACGAATCGGGCATGCCTTACACCTCGATCGCCATCAACCAGGCGGAACTGATGATCTACCTCGAAAAGAGCGATTACGATTGGGAAAAGATCGACGTGGGAGCCATCACTCCCCTGCTGGACGCATCATTCGAGCGCTTGGGCCTCTATGCCGATTACAAGCACGTACTGGGCATTTCGGATTACTATTACACCTACGAAAGGCTCTATTCAAGCCAGAACTTCCAGTTGCCGTACGGAGGTTACCTCAACCGCAGCCAAGGCTGTTATGTCATGGACATCACCAGTCACCTGCAGGAGGTATGGAACGGCTACCTGAAATCCCAGGGAATCGAAACCGGCGGCAGCCAAACGGAGAATCCCGCCCCCCGGACGATCTACATCGGACCCGAAGCCTACGGGCTCTTCACGATGCCCTATACATCGGCACAAGGCATGGAAAATACCGCAAACAACGCGCCGATCAAGCTGCGCCTGATTTACACGATGATAAAATAGCGAAGCACCTGCGGATAACCTAAGTACGAACTTAGGTTATCTTGCGTTAGTGAAAAGATACTGAATGTTATGCAGGAAAATTTAGTAATAGTCGAGTCCCCGGCCAAAGCCAAGACCATCGAAAAATTCCTGGGCAAGGATTTCGTCGTCAAGTCGAGCTTCGGGCATATCCGGGACCTCTCGAAAAAAGATCTCGGCGTCAATCTGGACAAGGACTACGAACCGGTCTATGAAATTCCGAGCGACAAACGCAAGGTTGTCGAGGAACTTTCGTCGCTGGCCAAGAAGACCAAGACCGTCTGGCTCGCGTCCGATGAAGACCGCGAAGGAGAGGCGATCGCCTGGCACCTCGCAGAGGTTCTCGGCCTGCCGATCGACCAAACCAAGCGAATCGTTTTCCACGAAATTACCAAACCGGCAATTCTGGCAGCCATCGAATCGCCCCGCACGATCGATATGAATCTGGTAAATGCCCAGCAGGCACGCCGCGTGCTGGACCGCCTGGTCGGATTCGAGCTATCGCCCCTGCTTTGGAAAAAGGTGCGGCCCCAACTCTCGGCCGGACGCGTACAGAGCGTCGCCGTACGGCTGCTGGTAGAGCGGGAGCGGGAGATCATCGCATTCCGCTCGACGCCCTACTACCGTGTCGTAGCACAGTTCTACGCCGCCGCCGATCCCGATAAAACCCTTTTCAAGGCGGAACTGTCCACCCGCTTCGATACCCGCGAGGAAGCAGAGACTTTCCTGCGCAGCTGCATCGACGCCCGGTTCACCGTCGCCAAAGCCGAGGAAAAACCGGCACAGCGCTACCCCGCGCCTCCGTTCACGACCTCGACGCTCCAGCAGGAGGCGGGCCGCAAACTCGGAATGTCGGTATCGCAGACGATGTCCGTGGCGCAGCACCTCTACGAGCAGGGTTTGATTACCTACATGCGTACCGACTCGGTAAATCTCTCGAAGCAGGCGATCGGCCAGTGCAAGGAGGAAATCATCAAACTTTTCGGTGAGAAATATTCGTCGGCACATAATTAAAAGACAAAAACCAAAGGCGCACAGGAAGCCCACGAGGCGATCCGCCCGTCGTATATCGAGCGGCAGACGATCGAAGGCACTCCCGCCGAAAAGAAGTTGTACGACCTGATCTGGAAGCGGACGGTCGCCTCGCAGATGGTTCCTGCGGAGCTCGACCGCACCACGATCGTCATCGATATCTCCGGTTCGGACGCCCAGTTCGTCGCCACGGGCGAAGTGATCCGTTTCGACGGATTCCTGAAACTCTACTCGGAATCCACGGACGAGGAGCCGGGCGAAGAGGGATCGGGCATCCTCCCCAAAATGGCCCAAGGCGAGAGCGTCAATCCCGCGCAAATTACGGCCACGGAACGCTTCACCGCACCGCCGGCCCGCTATAACGAGGCTTCGCTCGTAAAACGGCTCGAAGAGCTCGGCATCGGACGTCCTTCGACCTATGCGCCGACCATCACGACGATCATCAACCGCGGGTACGTGGTCAAACAGAACAAGGAGGGCCAGAAACGCAGCTACGTGCAACTTACGCTGACCGGCAGCAAGATCGCCGAAAAAAGGCTTACCGAAACCTACGGCAAGGAGAAAAACCGACTCCAGCCGACCGATATCGGCATGGTGGTCAATGACTACCTCGAATCGCAATTCGAGCCGATCATGGACTACAACTTCACGGCCAACGTCGAAAAGGAGTTCGACCGCATCGCCGACGGAGAGATCACCTGGAACAGCATGATCGACGATTTTTACGGTCCTTTTCATAAAATGGTCGATCATGCGACCACGACCCAGACGACCAAAAACAACCAGATACGCATCCTGGGCACCGACCCCACTACGGGGCATACGGTAAAAGCCCGCATCGGCCGCTACGGTCCGATGGTCGAAATCGAAGGCAACGAAGGGGAAAAGAGCCGTTTCGCATCGCTCAAGAAGGGGCAGTTGATCGAATCGCTCACCCTCGAAGAGGCTTTGGCGCTCTTCAGCCTGCCCCGCAACCTGGGGCCCTACGAAGGGGAAGATCTGGTCATCGGCATCGGAAAGTTCGGGCCCTACGTGCGGCACGGCAAATCGTTCGCATCGCTCGCCCGCACGGACGATCCCTATACGATCGGCTACGACCGCGCTGCGGAGCTCGTGCGCGAACAGCAGGCCCGCGCCGCTGCAGCGAACACTCCGCTCAAAACCTTCGCCGAAGAGCCCGAACTACTGATTAAAAACGGCCGTTACGGTCCTTATATCGCCTACAAAGGCAAGAACTACCGTATTCCCAAAGGGACCAAACCCGAGGAGATCACTCTCGAAGCGTGCATGAAAATCATTCAAACTTCTAAAAAATAACAAACCCCAAAATTACGATGAAAAAACTGCTGTTACTCGCAGGCCTGGCACTTATGGTGTGCTCCGCATCGGCCAAGAAACCTGCACAGAAGACCCAGGAGGAAGGCTACAAGTTCACCGACTTGACCACCGTACCGACCACTTCGGTCAAAGACCAGCACCGCAGCGGCACCTGCTGGTGTTATTCGGCTCTTTCGTTCCTGGAAAACGAAATTCTGCGGGCCGGCGGGCCGGAGATGGACCTGTCCGAAATGTGGATCGTCCGCAACATGTATTTCGATAAAGGCGTTAAATACGTCCGCCTGCACGGACATCTGAACTTTGCGGAAGGCGGTGCCGCCCACGACGTAATCGAAGGCATCAAGAAATACGGCATCGTACCCCAGGAGGTCTATCCGGGTCTGAACTACGGCACGGAGAAACCGGTCTTCGGCGAGCTCGACGCAGCACTGAAAGCCTACCTGGACGCAGTTATCAAGGCAAGAAACAACGGGGTGCTGACCACGGCCTGGCAAGACGGTCTGAATGCGCTGCTGGACACTTATTTCGGCGTGCGCCCTGAAAAATTCACCTACGAAGGCAAGGAATATACCCCCGAATCGTTCGCAGCGTCGCTGCCGATCAAGATGGACGACTATGTAGACGTAGGTTCCTTCACGCACCATCCGTTCTACACGGAGTTCATCATCGAAGTCCCCGACAACTGGATGTGGGGCACGGTTTACAACGTACCGCTGGAGGAGATGATGGCCGTGGTCGATAATGCCCTGGCCAACGGTTACTCGATCGAATGGGCTACCGACGTCAGCGAAAAGGGCTTCGACCGCATCAAGGCGATCGGAATCATTCCCGAAACCGACATCGACGGCATGGAGGGTACCGAGGCCGAGAAGTGGGGCAAATTGAGCGCCGCCGAGAAAGAGGCCGCCCTCTACAAGTTCGACAAACCCGTCAAGGAGAAGAAGATCACGCAGGAGATGCGCCAGATCGCTTTCGACAACTACGAAACTACGGACGACCACGGCATGGTAATCGTGGGTACGGCCGTCGATCAGCAGGGCAATCCCTTCTTCAAGGTAAAGAACTCGTGGGACGTACGTCCTCCCTACGACGGTTACTACTACTTCTCGCGTCCGTTCGTGGAGTACAAAACCCTGTCCGTTATGGTAAACAAGAACGCCATTCCGCAGGAGATCCGCACCAAACTCGGGATCTAATCCGGATTCAAGTCCAAAAAGCCGAGACAGCCTAACTGACTGTCTCGGCTTTTTTTCTAATAAGAATACACTTGTATGACGGATTCTTCCGACACGGTTATACGTGAATTGCGAGCAAATAAAATGCCTTACTATTCGATCTTTACCCCCAACATCCGTACCAGGTCGAGCGCCTGATGCGGAGTGACCCGCAAGCCTCGTAACTCGAATGAATCGACGACAGTCACCTGCAACCCCGGGATCTCGGAATCCGTCACGTCCAATCCCTTCATCGCCGTCCGGTAAAACTCTGCACGACCGAGATCGCAACGCTGAAACCGCACCTGCTCCAGCCGGCAGTTGGCAAACGCAGCCTCCCGACATGAAACTGTACGCAGCAATATCTGACGGAACTGTCCTTCCGAAAAATTGGCATAATCGGCCAGACAATTATCCACCAGGACCTGTCGGAAGCGTCCCGCCGAAAAATCCGTCCCGATCAACCGACAGCCGATAAACTCCACCCGAAGGAAATTACACCCCGAGAGAAAATCGTTCGACAGGTCGCAATTGCGGAATACGACATCGGTAAAGTGGCTCTCCGACATCCTGAAATCACGGAACGTACACTCCTCGAATAAGACCGACTGCACAAACCGGTGCGTCAGCCGATTGCCTTCGAACACAGCCCGCACCACTCGGCACTCCGAAACCTCTTCCGAATCGAACAAATGGACCGCGTCCGTTACATCGTTAAGCGAAACTGGTAATTGGGCCGTTTTCTTCGGAGAATCAAATGAATCTTTCATCATAAGAACGGTATTTGAATTTACGAACCTGGTAGAAGAGCAGCACGGCGGCCAGCAGAGAGGCCGTACCGTCGGCAATCGGCATCGACATCCAGACACCCAGCGTACCGAGATGCGGCGGCAAAACAAGGAGCAGCGGGATGAGGAACAGCATCTGCCGCGTGAGGGAGAGGAAAATCGCCTTGTGCGGCTTGCCTATATACTGGAAAAAATTGGAGGTCACGATCTGGAATCCGACGATCGGGAAAACGCACAACACGATCCGCAGCCCCTCGGCCGCCGTAGAGATCATCCGCTCGGCCGCAGCTCCGTCCGCAGCATCGACGAAGAGCATCGCCACCTGCCGGGGAAAGAGCTGTCCCAGCAGGAATCCCGTCGTCGTCACGCAAACCGCACACACGACGGTCTGCCGCAGGACCTTCAACACCCGGTCGTACCGCCGGGCGCCGTAATTGTACCCCACGATGGGCTGCATGCCCTGATTCAGTCCAGAAACGATCATCAGGAAGAGCATCGCCACCCGATAAATGATGCCATACGCCCCGATCGCCACGTCGCCACCGTACTCCCGGAGCGATTTGTTCACGACGATCACTACCGCCGAAGCACAGAGGTGCAGCAGAAACGAAGCCATACCGATAGAAAAGATCTTGCCCACGACCGACGCCTGCAAGCGGAAAATCCCCCGCTTGAACCGGATGAAACTACCCGAAGAGGAGAAGTGAACGAGCGAAACCGAGAGTGCCGCGACCTGGGCCAGCACCGTCGCGGCCGCCGAACCGCGAATACCCCAGCCGAACCCGAAAATGAACAGCGGATTGAGCAGACAGTTCAACACGACGGCCGTCAGCATAATCGTCATGGCTCTCCTCGGATAACCCGAAGCACGGATCACTTCATTCAGGCTCAAATACATATGGGTAACGATCGTACCGCCGAGAATGATCTGCATAAAATCGCGTGCATAACCGATCGTGGCGTCGCTCGCCCCGAAGAAGCAGAGAATGGAGTCCAGCAGCAACAGACCTACGGCCGTAAAAAGCGCCGCTACCAGAAAATTGAGCAACACCACATTGCCCAACACCCCCTCGGCAGCCTCCCGACGTCCCTGTCCCAGCCGGATCGAGGTGAGCGCCGCAGCACCGATCCCGATCAACGACCCGAAAGCCGACGCGATGTTCATCAGAGGCATCGAAAGCGCCACGCCGGAAATGGCGATCGGACCGACGCCGTGTCCGATGAAAATGCTATCGACGATGTTGTAGAGCGACGAAGAGGTCATCGCGATAATCGAAGGGATCGCATAACGGACGAGCAGCGACGAAATCCGGTCGGAACCTAAACGAAGCGGGGTGACAGCCTGTTTCATCGTTACAAAAATAACAATAACATTCGGAATAACGCCCCGACCGACCGGATTTCGTCGGCAAGAGGTTCGATTTCCGGCCGCCCGATACGAAAAAGGATTTGTGAAACTTCCGGCAAGGAGGAGGGTATTCGTCCCATTTCGGCAGGAAGACGGTTCCGAATCCTCCGCAGCCGCCCGACATCCCTCCCCGGCGGCAAAACGGTCTGCCAACAGACGATCCGAAATTTCAAGAGCACCGAAGCCCCGCCTCGAAGCTGCCGGGTGGCATCCTTGCATCCGGCGCCGCAGGCACCGCCCCAAGCGTCCGAAAATCAACTCCTCGGCGGAACCTCCATCATAGAGCGACAGACACCCCGAAAGTCCCGAACCGAATTACGCCTGCAAGCATAATCACACCAAGATATAGGCTGCAAGAAGCTCCTCCTCCCTCCGAAGTCCGATTTCCAATGCGGATTCCCCGCAAATACGACCCGTCATCCGGCCTTCGTCCGGATCGAAACGCTCGATCCGTAAATCCCGGAGCAGATCGAGGTTCCGCCGCCCCGAATATTTGTAAAGCGTCTCCTTGGCACACCAGAGGGCCGGCAACAACAGCGGACTGTCGGACAACTGCCGCTCTTCGGCAGAAGCAAAGCGGACTGCCGCCCGACCGAAATCGCGGGCAAGCGGCTCGATATCGACGGCACATGGACGGTCGGAGAAGCAGACCGCAACGTATCCGGGGCAGTGGGAAACTCCGATATGGAGAGGATAATTGCATACGACGGGAGCTCCGACCGCATTATATGCGATTTCGGCATCCGGCAGACGACGGTAAACAATCGACCGCCACATCAGAAACTCTTCGCGGCGGGAAGCCGGCTTCAACGCCGCAGCCAACCGAAGATCCCGTTCGGGAACCAGCCGCAGCAACCGTTCCCAGGACAAAACCTTTTCGATACAAAGGATATTATCCATGCAGACGGACTTTGATCTTGTCGATGCGGTGTCCCTCGATCTCCTCCACAGTGAACCGCACACCGTGAGCCGTTACCGTATCCCCCTTTTTCAGGAAGTCGCACTTCAGTTCGAGCATCAGACCGGCCAGTGTTTCGGCACGCCCCTTGACATCGGCGAAAGTACCTTCGGCAATCTCCACAATGCGTTCGAAATCGCCGATATGGGTCTTGCCGTCGAACAGGTAGGTATCTTTGTCCAAACGGGTATAAAACACTTCGTCCTTGTCGCTTTCGTCCGAAATTTCACCCACTACCTCCTCGACGATGTCTTCGAGCGACACGAGGCCCTGCGTCGAGCCGTATTCATCGACGACGATCGCCATGTGGATCTTCTGGTTCTGGAAATCGGCCAGCAGGTCGTTGATCTTCTTGTGCTCCGGCACGAAATAGGGCCTGCGGATCAGTTGCTGCCAGCCGAATTCGTCGCCCCGGTCGATATGCGAAAGCAGATCCTTGACATAAAGCGTTCCCTTAATATTGTCCAAATCGCCCTCGTAAACCGGAATGCGCGAGAAACCCGACCGGATGATGGTCTGCTTGACCTGTTCATAGGAATCCGTGATGGCAACGGCCGTAATATCCACCCGGGGTTTCATGATCTCCTGCACCTCGGTATTGACGAAGCTGACGATGCCCGAAAGCATCCCGTGCTCCTCCTTGGAGGCCGTGCGTGTCATATCGATCGCATCGGCCAGTTCGCCGATGGAAATTTCCTGATGGTGGGCAGCCCGCTCGCTGATACGGTTTCCGGTGCGCACCAGCACATACGACAACGGATAAAAAATCCATCGCAGCACCAAAAGGGGCCGCGCAGCGAAACCGGCGAACCGCAAAGGAATCGTCTGCGCCGCGACTTTAGGCAGAATCTCCCCGAAAAGCAGCAGCAGGAACGTCACGATCACCGTCTTGAAAAGAAACTCGAAACGGGCGAAAGTGAAAAGCGAATCGATGATCTCCGAAGAGAGGATAACGATACCGATATTGACCAGGTTATTGACTACCAGAATCGTAGCCAGCAGCAGATCGGCCTTGCCCAGCAGATTCAGCATCCGCCGGCAAACCGGCGTATCGTGCCGCCGGATCTTGCGCACATCGTTGCCCGAAAGCGAAAAAAAAGCGGTTTCGGAGCCGGAAACCAACGCCGAAACCAATAGCAGGAACAAAGTCACACAACACAGCACCACGACATGAAACGTCATGCCGTGATAGATGATGGCCGCAGCACTATCTTCCAAATCCAATCCGTTTTATGTTAATCGAACAGCGACTCGGAGCGGTTTTCCTCCGCACGCTCCGCAGCACCCTTCTCCTCCTTAAGCACCTCCTTGCGGCCCGCAGGCATCTCGACGATGAACTGCGCCTTACGCGACTGATAAGCCGGTTTGGCGAGGATCTGGTCGATATTGCTGTAACGGGTCGATTTCTCGCCCAGGATCACCTGCTCCAGAGGGCGTGTCTGCGGAGTGGCCTTGCCGGGCTTGCCCACCGGTTCCAACACCGGCTTTCCGGCAGGGTCGCCACCTTCCGGAACAGGCTTGACGATCCGTGCGGGCGGAATGACCGTCTTCATCATCCGCTTCTCCTCGTCGCCCTCGAATCCCGTCGCCACCACCACCAGCTCGATGGCATTGCCCAGCTGGGGTTTCTCGCTCGTACCCCAGATGATATTGGCGTTGTGAATATTGCCCGACTCATCCTCGACGCTGGCATGCGCCTGAATATACTCCAGAATCCGCACCACCTCCTCGTACATCAACTCTTCGGCATTGGCCACCGAGATATTGAGCAGAATGTTGCGGGCTCCGGAAATCAGGTTGTGATCCAACAGGGGCGAATGCAGCGACGCTTCGGCCACCGCCTCGGCCCGGTTGTCGCCTTCGGCCGTCGCTACGCTCATGTGCGCGCGGCCGCTGTCCCGCATCACCTTCGACACGTCGGCGAAATCGACGTTCACCAAGTCGCTCTCGACCGTAATGATCTCGGCGATGCCCTTCGCAGCCGAAGCCAGGATGTCGTCGGCCTTGCCGAAAGCCTGCTTCAAGGCCAGACGGCCGTATATTTCAAGAATATTCTCGTTGTTGATAATCAACAGCGAATCGACGTTCTGACGCAACTCCTCGATGCCCCGGAACGCCTGTTCGTAACGGATCTTACCTTCGACGGCCAGCGGCGAAGTGACGATGCCGACGGTCAGCATTCCCATCTCCTTGGCCAGCTTGGCGATCACCGGCGAAGCGCCCGTACCCGTACCGCCGCCCATGCCGGCAGTGATGAAGACCATCTTGGTCCCCGACGCCTCGAAACGCTGGCGCACCACATCGAGCGACTCGATGGCGGCCTTGCGGCCGTTTTCAGGGTCGTTGCCGGCACCCAATCCCTCGCTGCCGAGCCGGACTTTCAGTTCCACGGGACTCTTGTCGAGTGCCTGCTGGTCTGTGTTGCAGACCATAAAGTCCACGCCCTTGATCCCCAGGTTCCACATGTGATTCACGGCATTGCCGCCCGCACCGCCGACACCGACTACCATGATAATGGAAGGATTCGTGCGGGCAGCGGCCAACTGGGTCATTACATCGTCTGTCATATCGTTTCGTTTCTCTTGTCTTAATCGTTAAATCTCCTCGTCATCGGCGGCATTGAAGCCCTCGTTGATCTTGTCGAGCGTCCGCTTGAAAATACTCCGCCAGTTGCGCTCCTTTTTCACCGGCTCCTGCACGGGAGCCTGAGGCGCGGGATCCTCTCCGGCATCTTCCGCCTCGGGCTCGACCGCTGCGGATTCCGCACGGGCAGCCTCCCGACGCGCATACGCCGCATTGACCGTTTCCGTAGAAGGCCGTGTCGGCGCATAGGGCTGGGGTTGCGGCCGCGACTGGGGCTGCGGAGGCTGGAATCCCGGCACAGAGGTCGGCGGGACAGGGCGACGGGGCGAAAGGCCCGCCTTATCCTCGATCACGTTGCACGAACCCATGCCGGCCCCCTTGAGCAACAGTCCGACGACCGTGGCGAACGCAGGGTTCGCAACCGCCTCGCGCGAATCTTCGCTGATGCCTGTTTCGGCGCTTGCGATACGAACGTCCATACCGGTCACACGACGGAACAATTCGTCTATATCCTTGAGTCGGGCCGAGCCGCCCGTCAGCACGATGCCGTAGGCCAACCGCTCGGCATACCCCGAATCCCGGATCTCCTGCTGCACGAATTCGACGATGTCGGTAGCCCGGGCCTCGATGACGGTGGCCAGGTTGCGCAGCAGAATATCCTTGGCTTCGCGGGCCGTGCGACCACTCACGCGGATCAGCTTGTCTTCGGGAGCGAGCTCGGCGACAGCCGAACCGTATTTGCACTTGAGGCTCTCGACATGTTTCTCGGGAATGCTCTGCGAACGGATGTCCCGGTTGATGGCGCTCGCTCCCATCGGGATCGTCGCCACGTAACGCGGCACGCCCCGGTAATAAACCGCAACGTCGGTCACGCCTCCGCCGATATCCACGACGGCCACCCCCTCCTCCTTCTCATCGGAAGAGAGTACGGCTTCGGGCGTCGCCAGCGCATTGGGGAATACCCCCAACATACGGATACCGAGCCGCCGGAGAGCCATGTCGAGCCGTTGCAGCGGCGTCTTGCCGCAAAGTATGAAGTTGAAAGTCGAAGACAACCGCTTGCAGAACGAACCGACCGGATTGCGCACCTCCTCGGCATCATCCACCATATAATGCTGCGGAATACGCTCCATGATCGTTTCGTCGTCGGGGGCCTGGACGTTGCGCATACGATCGAACAGGGCATCTACATCGCCCTGGTTCACCCCGTTCTGGGGATCGTAGGTAAAGACGTGGTCGGTATGGCGGGCACAACGGACGAACTCGCCCGAAATGCCGGCATAAGCCTCCGTAATCCGAACGCCGAGCGTCGATTCCACCTCGGCGACAGCCTCCCGGATGGCATTGCCCGCCTGTTCGATATTATCGATCCGGCCGGCCTTGACCCCCTCGACCGGTTTGGAAACGACGGCTTCGATACCGAGCGTTCCGTCTTCGCGTTTCGACCCGACAGCGACCACCACGTTCGAAGAACCGAGGTCGATGGCTACCGTATAACTCTTTTTTTCCACTGTGCTCTATCTATTTTTTCATTGAATCGTTTCCCAGCCTCTTCCCTGCCCGGCATATTCCGCAGGCAGATCCGGCTCCTGCATCTCGAAAACCTTACCACTCCGTACAGACAACCTGCCCGGCGTACTTCACGTTGATCGTCCGATACCGGTCCCACCCGGCTTTTCCGAGTCCCTCCCGGTAAAACCGCAGCAACTTATCCAGTTTCTGCTCGGCATCGTCCAAGCGGCCGAAAAGGATGGTATAATTGCCGCTCCGGGGCGTAAGTTCCAGGTCGATAGCCCCGCTTTCAGTGGTGCGGGCCGTTATCTGAACGATTTCCGACCGCCAGAAATCGTCGTTTTCCATCCATTTTACAAAGGTAGTCAGTTTCGAGAAATCTTCGTACCTTTTCGCCAAAATTTTTTGTCGGCGACGCTCGGCTTCCTGTTTTTCGGAAATTTTGTCGATCGCCGACTGAATCACCTGAGCCTCATAGCGATATTTGCGGCGTAACTGCTCCTTGCGCTTGCGGAGTTCCCGCACCCGCTCGCCGAAGGACTCCGAAGATTCGAACCATCTCTTTTTAATCAGCATCCGCCGCAGCGAACGGATATTTTCATCGTTCTTCAGCTCCCGCCGGTAAAGAGGGTATTTTTCCCGTTCCAACTCCGCGATCTTATCGTCGATCTGTTGCATCTGCTCCCGCCTGTAATCCGCAGCATACCCCACATAGGAGGCCGGGAACGGGGGACGGTAGGTACCCGTAATCACCGGCACATAAACCGACGAGGCACGGGGCACTGCAAACAGATAGCCCTCCTCGGTCACGTACGAATTATAGCCGTCGATCAACAGCCGCATCAGAGGCGTCCGCTGCCAGACGGCGACATGCAGCACGCCCGAATAGGAAACCGTAACCCGGGCGTCGGCGACGAATCCATTGCGGGCGATAAGCCGCTCCAGCGCATCCAGCCGCACGGCACCGATCTTCTCGCCGACGGTTTTGATGCCGCTGCGGGCGAGCCATCCCCGAACGGTAGCTTCCGACACCAGCCGCAACTGCGAGGTGCTGTCCACCACTTCGACCTCGATGCGCGTCACAGGCTGCTCCGCACGATGACGGCGCACTTTGCCTCCCGCATAGAGCAAATAAGCGGCCACACCGCCCCAAAGCAGTGCAAGAAGCGTATATTTCAGGTATTTCGGCATTCGTCAATGGTTGAATCTCATCCCGGCGTTTACTTCCCCCCCCCGGTACGGCCGCGACGGACACGGCCTCGAAAAAAACAGATCGTCCCCGGCAGACGGCGAATCAGGCTTTTTCCCGCAATTTTTCTGCCAGTGCCCCGCAGCAGGCGTCTATATTGCCCGCGCCGAAGCTGACGACTACATCGGTATCCATCGCAGCCACCTTTTCGGCCAACTCCGCACGGTCGCAGATCGTCCAGGGTACTGTCAGCAGACGGCCGATCATCTCGGATTCCACCCCCGGAATCGGCTCCTCGCGGGCCGGATAGATCGGCAGCAGCACCACCCGGTCGGCATGCGAGAGCGCCTCAGCGAACTCGCGGTAGAAATCCCGCGTCCGGGTGTAGAGATGCGGCTGGAAAAGCGCCGTCAGCCGCCGCCCCGGAAACATCTTCTTGACCGAAGTGATCGCCGCCGCCAACTCGCGCGGGTGGTGGGCGTAATCGTCCATATAAACCTGCCGGGGCGTATTGACATAGAATTCGAAACGTCGCTTGACCCCCTCGAACGAGGCCAGCGCCTCCCGCAGACGCTCCGCATCCAGCGGCTCGCCGTCCCGCTCCGACGCGCACCAGAGCGCCGCCACGGCCGCTACGGCATTCTCGATATTGACCCAGCCGGGAATACCCAGCGTGCACCCTTCGATAACGCCGCCGGGCGTCACCAGATCGTACCGGTAGTGGCCCCCCTCGAGCAGCGTCACGTTACGGGCGTAAAAATCGCACGGCTCGTCGTACGAATAGCGGTAAACCCGGATACCGGGGTTCCCGATCTTCAGATCGACACCCTGCTTGACGACCAGCGCCCCGCCCTCGCGGATCTGTCCGACGAACTGCGAAAAAGCCTCGCGCAATGCCTCGTGCGTACCGTAAATATCCAGATGATCGGCATCGGCCGAGGAGACCACCGCCACGTCGGGCCACAGCCGCAGGAACGAACGGTCGAACTCGTCGGCCTCGACCGCCAGACGCCGCCCCCGGCCGAGCACCAGGTTACTCGAAAAATTCCGGGAAATACCACCCAGGAAAGCGCTTCCACCGCCCGTCACCCGGTGGTTGAGCCATGCCACGAGCGTCGTGGTCGTGGTTTTGCCGTGCGTACCGGCCACCGCTATCACGAATTTCCCCTGCGAAAGGTACCCCAGCATCTGCGAACGCTTGACGATCTCGAACCCGTTCTGCCGGAACCAGCGCAATTCGGCGTGATCCGCCGGAACAGCCGGCGTATAGACCACGATCGTCGCGGCCGGATCCCGGAAATCCGCAGGGATCTGCGACGGATCCTCTTCATAGTGAACAACGGCTCCTTCGGCCTCGATCTGGTCCGTAAGATGCGACTGCACCCGGTCGTAACCCGCCACCCTTCGGCCTTCGTGGAGGAAATACCGGGCCAGAGCACTCATGCCGATCCCCCCGATTCCGAGAAAATATACGTTGAACTGCATTCGTTGTTTTTCCGGCTCGGCAGAGTCCGAACAGATTCGGAGCTCCCCTCGCTCATCGAAAACATTGGAAAACTCTTTCATTGATCGATTTCTTCTTCTTTATTACACCCGGCAGGACGATTTCACCTGCCCCGCTCAGGCATTTTCCCCGCTCGGTCGCTCCCGGCGGCTCTATTTCGACTGCGGCAACTGTCTTTCGATTTCGTTCACGATCCGCTCGGCGGAATCGGGGATGGCCAGCGCCTCGATATTGCGGCTCAATTCGGCCAAACGGGCCGGATCCTTCAACAGCCCGACCGCCTCGTCCATGACCCGGGCGACCGCCTCGGAATCGGGGATCAGCAGCGCAGCCCCCTTGTCGGCCAACGCCCGGGCATTCTTGGTCTGATGATCTTCCGCCACGTTGGGCGACGGCACGAAAAGGGTCGGCTTGGCCACCAGACAGAGTTCCGACACGGTACAGGCCCCGCTGCGCGAAACGACCAGGTCGGCCGCCGCATAAGCGTAATCCATGCGGTCGATGAACGGACCCTGCCAGATATTCGCCGTAGGATGCTGCGCCAGGAAATCGCGCATCTCCCGCTCGTAATATTTGCCCGTCTGCCAGATCACCTGCACCGGCGAAGCACCGCCCTGCCGCAGAACCCAGGCCTTCATCATCTCGTTGAGCGTCCGCGTACCGAGCGACCCGCCCACGACGAGCAGCACCGGCAGATCGTCCCGGAAGCCGAAATGCGCCAGCGCCTCGCGGCGATCCGCACCCGCTTTCGAAAAACGTCCCCGCAGAGGGTTGCCCGTCATCACGATCTTCTCCTTCGGGAAAAAGCGTTCCATCCCCTCATACGACACGCAGATCGTGCGGGCACGCTTGGCCAGCAGCTTGTTGGTGACTCCCGCATAGGAGTTCTGCTCCTGAATCACGGTCGGAATCCCCATCCGCTGCGCCGCCCACAGCACCGGGCCGCTGGCATACCCTCCGAAACCGACGACCACATCGGCCCCGAAGTCGCGGATGGTGCGCCGGGCCTTGCGGATGCTTTTAAGCACCTTGAAGGGCACCGCCAGGTT
>ERZ1673739.2461-NODE-2461-length-15481-cov-4.119279_pt1 | contig 15481 bp, 8 predicted proteins | sample MGYA00580210_ERZ1673739 | MGnify/ENA primary metagenome ERZ1673739 (study PRJEB41218, sample SAMN15661749) | gut metagenome | host: Homo sapiens | place: Canada: London | collected 2015-08-20/2019-03-30 | study: EMG produced TPA metagenomics assembly of...
CGTCTGCTGCTGTGCCGTCTTTTGTAAATGTGCCTGTTGCTGCGTCATATACATAGTCGGTAATGTCAGCGTCTTCGTTTGCGGCATCTTCTGTTACAGTAACGATACCAAAGTCATTGTCATTGATGACTGCAATGGTATTTTCATCAACCATGCACAAACCTTCCGCTTTTTCTGCTGTCCAGCCATAATCACGCAAATCCAGCAGCAGTTCTTTTTCCGCGAACACAACATCATCCTGCAATTCTTCTGCAGAAGCATATTCCAATGCCTTACCGTCTACAGTCATGTCAGAAATGTCTGTAGCTTTGGACAAATCCACCTGATAAATTTTATTAGACATGGTCTTGTCTGCCAGTTTGCCCTGTTCAATGACCAGCAGTGTGTCATCATCCACTGCATAAATATCACCAATCTTGCAGTTGGAAGGTGCGCTGTACTGGCTCAAATCTACAGGATAAGCATACATTTTTGTATCACCTGTTTCAGGGTCAAGAGCCACAATTCTGGTAAAGCAAGCAGTGTCGTCTGTTTCGCCGTTTACATCCAGTACACTCTGCACAGAAGCCATCACTGTGCCATTGGGTGTGATGGTCAAACCTTCAAAACCTCTGTTAGGAATACGGTACTGCAAAATTTCCGGCAAACCTTCACCGGGCGCATATTTTTCCAGAATCTTACCATTGGCATCTGTCTTTACAATAAAAGGACCATATTCGTCACACAGCCAGAAATTACCGTCTGCATCTACGGCAATGCCTTCTGTGTCCAGACCTTCATTATCATAGCCGATATCATTAAGCTGCATATCCAGTGCTCTTTCTCCTGTTGCCCCTACCTGACCGGGTTCCAGAGGCAGACCGGAAATTTCGTTTCCTTCTGCATCTTTCAATGTAATAGCTTCATCCACAACGGCGCCGTTATCTTTGATGGTCACAATCCCAATGCTGGGGGTGAATTCCGGGCAAGGGAAAATCTTTGCTTCTGTCTGTGTTCCATCTTTTTCATATTTGGGTGCATCCGCATTGGGACCTCTGTCTGTCACTGCATAAAACTGCATTTCACCTGCTTCATTATAGCCTTTGAATGTCACTGCGGAACCGAAACCAGTCACCAGACCGCCTTCAAAATACCCCTCTTTGGAATCGGCAAAGGGTACTTTTAATTCGTCCGCAATGGATACATCATAAGCTGTTGCTTCATATTCCGCAGCAAAGGCAGGGATGCTCTGCAAAACTATCGCTGTCAGCAAAGTCGCTGTAAATACTCTTTTTTTCATTGTTACATAACCTCCTCTTTCTGTTTCCCAACAATGCCATTAAAACATGTTTCTGTCAAAAAACCATAAAGGTCATGTAAAATCTCTGTAAACCATTTTTTCTCATAAAAAAAGAAAAGCCCTCAGCTTTCACTGTTCAGGCTTTTCTCTCTGTTTTATGCTTCTGGTTTTTCATTTAATACCCAAAGGGCATAATCTACATATACATTGCAGGAAATAAGCAGTCCTTCCTCATCCACGTCAAACAAACCATGGTGATGGGCAACGGCTGTATGCGGGTCCTTAGCACTTCTGGTGCCCACAAAAGCATACATCCCTCTTGTCACTGCCAGATAATCGGCAAAGTCATCGGCACCCAATGCTTTCTGGAAATCAGAAATGATATCTTCTCTCGGCAAAAATTCTGCTGTCACAGCAGTTACTTCTTCTACTGCCTTTGCATCATTTACCAGAGGTGCCGCAAAATCCAAAAATTCCACTTCCGCTTCTGCGCCATACAATGCAGCTGTTTCTTTCGCAATTCTTACCACACGGTCATTGGTAAAATTCCGTACTTCCGGCAGGAAACTGCGGGTAGTGCCTTCTAGCACTGCATGTTCTGCCACAATATTGTACTGGGTACCTGCCTCTAATTTACCAACGCCAACCACAACGGTTTCCAGTGGGTCTGTATTTCTGGAAACGATGGTCTGAAGCTGTACCACAATCTGAGATGCGATATACAGCGCGTCTACCCCCAACTGTGGTGTAGAAACGTGAGCGCCTTTGCCATGAATCTGAATTTTAAAGTAGTCACAGCTTGCATTCTGCGGACCAGCTGTCAGAGAAATCTTTCCGCTGTCCAGATGACTTGTCACATGGGCACCAAACACACGGGTCACACCATCCAGCAGTCCTGCCTGTACAAACTGTCTAGCCCCCTGACCGATTTCTTCCGCCTGCTGGAAGAACAGACGCACCTGACCAGAAAATTCATTTTCTTTTGCTTTCAGAATTTTTGCCGCTGTCAACAATGTTGCTGTATGGGCATCATGTCCGCAGGCATGGCAAACACCTGCATTCTGGGAATGGTAAGATACTTCTTTTAAGTCATCCATTGCCAGTGCGTCAATATCTGCTCTCAGAGCAACGGTTACGCCATCTCCTGCTTTCTTCCCGTCAATCCAGCCGTAAACGCCTGTTTCGCCAATGCGTTTGTGAGGAATCCCCATGCTGTCCAATTCCGCTTCGATTTTCTTGCATGTTTCATATTCCTTGAGGCTTACTTCCGGGTGTGCGTGAAAATGCCGCCGCAAATCTGTCAAATATGCTTGTTCAGCCAATACATAAGGTTTTACTGCCATAATTTTCATCCTTTCTGCCCTTCAAAGAAAACAGGTCGGGCATTCCGACCTGCTCTTGTGTTCTTTGAGATTATTCTGCGCCTTCCCATGCACATACAAATGCGCCCTGGTATTCGTCTTCAATGGTTTTCTGTACTTCTGGTGTCTGGTAAGCTTCTACGATTTTTTTGTATACTTCGTTGTCTTTATCTTCTGTACGAGCAGCAATGACATTTACCAGATCAGATACTGCTGCGTTTGTTTCGGGATTTACATCTTCTACAAAGATGGTGTCTGTCACAGGATTCAGACCTGCTGTGTAAGCATTGCCGCCGTTGATAACAGCTGCTGCGCAGTCAGGCAGCAGGTTTGCCAGTGTTGCGGATTCCGCTTCCATGATTTCGATCTGTTTATTGTATTTTGTAATGTCTGCTTTTGTAGGAACAACGCCTTTTGCAGGGTCGCATTCAATCAGACCAGCTGCTTCCAGCAGTTTCAGTGCACGGCCGCCGTTTGTCAGGTCACTGGGGATAGCGATTACATCGCCGTCTTTGATATCTTCAATGGAAGAAATCTTGTCTTTGTTGTTGTAGATACCCAGAGGCGCGATGATGGTATCACCGATGTCTACGATGTCATAACCTTTCTGTTCAATATCATTTGCCAGGAATGCTTTGTGCTGGAATGCGTTCAGGTCGATTTCACCGTCGTTCAGTGCACGGTTAGGTGCTGCATAGTCTGTGAATTTTACCAGTTCCACCTGAATGCCGTCATCTGCCAGCAGTTCATTGATGGTATCCCACTGGGCGTTGTATTCTCCAACCACACCAACTTTTACAACAGTGGTTTCGCCGCTGTCTGCTGTTGTTTCCTGTGTGTCTGTGCTGCCGCCGCAAGCGGTCAGAGATACTGTTGCTACTGTTGCCAAAGCTGCTGCAATCCATTTTTTCGCATTTTTCTTCATAGTTTTCTACTCCCTTTCTTTTTCGCAAAATGTTATTTATGTTCTATATCCTTAAAATAGTTTCCCATTTCAAAGCAATGTCAATGTGTGGTTCTCCGAATGATGAGATTGCCCACCCCCTGAATCACACTGATGATGATCAGAATGATGATAACCGTTACCCAAATCATATCACGGTAACCCATCTGGTAACCGTAACGGATGGCAAAGTCCCCCAGACCGCCGGCACCGATGGCACCAGCCATAGCTGTGATACCGATGAGGCTGACAAAAGTAATCATGGTCACACGGGTGATACCGGGGATACTTTCTTTCAGATATACACTGAAAATGATTTCCAGTGGAGAAAATCCCATGGAAGCGCTGGCTTCCACCAGACCGTAGTCCACATCTGCCAGTACGGATTCAATCTGTCTAGCAAAGAATGGAACAGTACCTGCGATCAGTGCCACATAAGAACCGGTAACACCGGAACCTGTGCCTACAATGGCACGGCTTACAGGAATCAGCAGCACCATCAGAATGATAAATGGAATGGAACGGATCACGTCGATGATCTCATCCAGAATTTTATACAATACTCGGTTTGCCATGATGCCATCGCTTTTGGTAACGATAAGCAGCACCCCTAAAAACAGACCCAATACAAAGGCAATGACACCGGAGATGATGAGCATCTGGAAGGTCTGCCCGATACATTTTACAAGTTCCGAACCCAGGGCTTCCAGATTCGGTGCGATTTGATATAAGATATTCATGCCTTAATGACCTCCAGTTCTACTTTTCTTTCTTCGATATATGCCAATGCTTTTTCCATATTTTCCGGCTTTCCGCTGAGGGTCACAACCAGTTTCCCGATGGTCTTGCCTTTCAGGATGTCGATGTTGCCGTAAATGATGTTGGCTTTCACATCAAAGGCTTCTGCCAGATAAGAAATCACCGGCTCCCCTGCGTTGTTAGCGGAATAGGTCAACATTACCATTTTTTCGCCTTCCTGCAGTTTTGTCAGGTCGTTGCCTTCATCGATGAGTTCATAAATCTTATCCACATTGCCGGCGGTGCTGATAAAGTCTTTGGTAACTTTTTCTTTGGGATGAACAAATACATCCTCTGTGGCACCTTCTTCCACCACACGTCCCAGTTCCATAATGGCTACCCGGTCACAAATGTCTTTGACCACTGCCATTTCATGGGTGATGATTACAATGGTGATACCCAGTTTTTCATTGACCTGTTTCAGCAGGTGCAAAATGGATTTTGTGGTCTGAGGGTCCAGCGCGCTGGTAGCTTCGTCACACAGCAGCACTTTAGGGTCATTGGCCAATGCTCTGGCAATGGCAACTCTCTGTTTCTGACCACCGGAAAGCTGAGAAGGATACGCGTCTTTTTTATCAGACAACCCAACCAGTTCCAGCAGAGATAAAATTTTCTTATGTTTTTCTTCTTTGGACAAATTGCTTTTCTTCAATGGAAATGCGATGTTGTCATATACGGTTCTGGAACGGAGCAGATTGAAATGCTGGAAGATCATACCAATCTTTCTGCGTACTTCCCGCAGCCGTTTTTCATCCAGCTTTGTCAGTTCCGTGCCGTCTACAGTCACAGTACCTTCTGTGGGACGTTCCAACAGGTTGATGCATCGTACCAGTGTGGATTTTCCGGCACCAGAAAACCCGATGATACCAAAAATCTCACCCTGTTCAATATTCAAACTTACCTCCCTTACAGCGTGGACTTCTCCGCTGCCGGTGCGGAAGGTTTTGCTTACCTTCTCCAACTTTATCATGTATATTTTCTCCTTTCGGCAATAAAAAAAGCTTCCGTCCTATTGCATATTCATGCACATTAGGACGAAAGCATTATTTCGTGGTACCACCTAAATTCATCCGCTCCTCACGAAGCAGACCTCAACAAGTACGCCCGACAAAAACGGGTTATACTCTGGCACTGTAACGGGTGCGCCCGTTATGATCTAACCCCACAGGCTCGACCATACGACTCCAAGACCATCTTCATCAACATATCCCTGTTTCCTTCCCACCAATCGGAAACTCTCTGAAAGGTATTCTGCCAACTACTCTTCTCTTCCACGTCTTTGCTCTTTTGAAAAGTTGTTCCTATTGTAATTCCGTTTTTTTCTTTTGTCAATGGTTTTTTATCATTTTTTTGCATGTTTTTTTATTCATCCCGAACGAAATTTCATTCAGACCTGGATTTCCGCCGTTTCCATGATTTTGTATTCCGCATTTCCCAGCAAATCTCTTTTGCCATAATCAAAAAGTACCGCTTTCTGTTTCTCATCACCGAAAACTTCCAGATGGGTCTGGCGGATGGCTTCTTTGTTGCTCTTATAATGAGGCAGGCATTTCTGCCACAAAGTAGGATTGCCGTAGAAAGCAAACACCTTGTCATGCCACTGTTCTTCGTTGGTCACAGTCAGCCATGCAGGCAGTTTTTTGGGCTTTTCATGTAGGGCAATGTCAAACTTCATTTCCCACTGCAATTTCCGTTTGTCCACCTTTGGATTCTGTTCTACGAACCGCCATAACACATCGAAGAGCCCCATTTTGGACAGCCCCAGATAATGATAATTCTCCCCTACCCAGAACTGGGACAGCGCCTCAAAAAAGGCAAAGGGGCTTTCATATAATGGCACCAGATATGCAAGGGTATGCAGGAAACGTCCGCTGTTGTAATAAGTTTCCACCATTTCTTCCACATACTTCAGCCGCAGCGTATCAGCGTAAGGCAGTTCATGGGTGGTCAGCACTTCATAAGGTGCCGCGTCGTGATAAACAATTTCAAACTCTTTCTGTTTCTGATGGAGCATAGAGCCTTTCAGCACCTTCAAAAATCCCAATTGCAGCTGTTCCGGATGGAGAGCGTAAACATCGTTGAAAGAACGTCCAAAAGAATCATAATCCTCATAAGGCAGACCCGCAATCAAGTCCAAATGCTGATGGATATTTCCGCCATCTTTGATCTGCTGCACGATTTCCGACAAAGCCGCAAAATCCACATTACGATTGATGGCACGGATGGTCTGTGGATTGGTGGACTGGACACCGATTTCAAACTGAAACAGCCCTTTCCGTACGGTTTTGAGGAAATCAATGGTTTCCTGATCGATCAAATCCGCTGTAATTTCAAAGTGGAAATTGGTCACACCATTGTCATGTTCATGAAGATATTCCCAGATGGCCATGGCGTGACTTTTTTTACAGTTGAATGTACGGTCGATGAATTTCACCTGGGGCACATTTTTATCCAAAAATTTCTGCAAATCCGGCAGCACCTTATCCAACGGCACAAACCGCACACCATTTTCCACAGAAGACAAGCAGTATCCGCAATGATAAGGGCATCCTCTGGAAGATTCGTAATAAATGATCTGGTTCTGCACATCACTGAAATCATCTTCATAGGGAAAAGGCAGAAGCGCCAAATCCATAGGATGCATCTGGGGTGTGGAGAAAATCTCCTCCCCCTGCCGATAAGTCAGACTTTCGATTTCCCCCAAAGTGACAGGATTTCCTGCGTCCAGATGTTCCAGATATTTTGTGAAAACAAGTTCTCCTTCCCCGCGCATGACAAAATCCACCGCCGGATTTTCCCGCAGAAATGTTTCGCTTTCATAGCTTACTTCCGGTCCGCCAAAACCAATAACACAGTCCGGCATGATCTTTTTCAGAATAGGACAAAGCTGCCGCAGCATCTCCACATTCCAGATATAACAGGAAAACAGCACCACATCGGGCTGTTTGCGGAATAATTCCTCCGCAATAAAATCCAGCCGTTGATTGATGGTAAATTCCATGGTCTCCACATGATGTTTCTGGTTATTATTCTGAAAACGGGACAGATAACGCAATGCCAGATTAGAATGAATATATTTTGCGTTCAACGCCGCTAAAATGACTTTTTTCAAAGATATTCCTCTTTTCTTTCCGATTTTTCTTCCATTCTAAGACAAAACCCATCAAATGGCAAATAAAAAGCTAGTTTCTTCTTATATAATAAGCAAAGGCTGCCTATCTACCAGAGTATCTTCCTTCTCAAGCATCAACCTTATTCATTTGTCATACAAAACACCCCCATATCATGCATCAATAACCTTTTCTTATGATAAAATTTTTTATTTTTATACAAAAAATGGAAAATATTTCTATTTCTGTTTTCCATTCCCTCCACTTTTTACCCAAACCCCCATGGATTGTATCAAATGCCATTTAGTGGTTTTCTCTACACATTTTGGTTTTGTATCGCCCTTTATACATACTTTGCATATTTTCACTCACTAAAATCTTTTTCACTTGTCCAAAATGCCTGTTTTGCAGATATCCTAGAAAAACTATAGTATTTTAGTTTTTTCTATGATATACTGTCAACCAATGCATCCACTTTGTGAGAATCAGACGATGCAAAAAAAATTTTCGAGTAAATCAAAAAAAGGAAGAGAGGTATTTTTTATGAAGAGAAATGCACTGCCCTGCCTGGTACTGGCAGCGGTCATGGCAAGCAGCTCCGTTCCCAGTGTTTATGCCGAAGAAACTGTAAACGATACAGTTTCTGCACAGGGTCCAGAAGATGCAGCCGACACAGAAACACCGTCTGACGCCCCTGAAACAGATGCCACAGGATCTGATGACAATACAAACCATGCACCTTCCACACCGGAAGGCGACGGTGAACAGAATCAAGATCACGAAAAGGAAGATACAACAGAAGTACCTTCTGTAGAAACCCCTGAAGAAACTCCCGTCGTTCCTCCCGCTGAAGAAGGCGAAGGAACAACAGCGCCTTCCGACGACGTAAAAGACGAGGAAGAAAAACAGGAAGCAGAAAAAGAAGAAGTAAAAGAGGAAGAAACCGAAGAAGAAAAGACAGTGCTTTCCTTAACAGCTGTGGACAGCACCAGCACCATTTCCGTTCGTATCCACATGGATTATCCTCTGACAAAAGAAACCGTGGAAAAACAGAATATTCAGATGTCTGTTTCCAATGCTTATACAAGAGAAGAAGTGCCCGCATCCATTTCCATTGCTTATCTGGATGAAACCGGCAATGAATGCGGCAATGATGATCTGGTAGCAGCCATCGATATCGTTGCTTCCGATCTGCCCGCCGGCACTGCGGACAGCGTATACCGCATTGCTGTGACAGGTGACGGCTACCGCACTTATACATATAATGAACTTTCTCTGGAAGAATACGCAAAAATCATTACCATCGGTACCAAAGAAAGCACATTCACACTTGGGGATGTGAATGGCGACGGCAGCGTAAATCAGGAAGACCAGCAGTTGGTAGAAGCAGCTCTTGGCACTGATAACGACGCTTATGACCTGAATAAAGACGGCACTGTGAACATCGTGGATATTTCCTATGTAAACCGCGGCATGATGGTACAGGGTACCGGCAAAGCCGTTGCACAGAATGGTGCTATGGTATCCCGCGCCATTGTGCAGAACATCGACGTTGACAAAACAGACCTGTCTGAAGTAGAAATTGCCGATGACAAAAACATTGCTGACTTGTTTACAGAAACAGAAGCCATTACATTCAGCAAAAAAGATTCCGGTGAAATTTCTCCCGAAGCGCCTCTGGAAATCCCCATCGCCTTTAACGAAGGCGTTGCCATGAGTGAAGTACAGATTGCAACACCCGCTAACGGCGGCATTGAATACTTCAATCTGGTTCTGGAAGTGGAAGAAGACGGCAAAACCGTTACAGAAACCATTCCTTACGGCAAACTGACTGTTGCAGCTCGTTCTGCCCGTGACGGCGAAAACGTACTGGTGGTAAATCTGGGTTCCAGAAAAGTCGTAAAGAAAATCACCATTCAGGTTACCAAAACAGAAGATAATGAAACTGCTGTCATCAAACAGGTTGCCTTTGTAGAAAGTACACTGGCAAAAGCACCGGAAGCAGAAGCGGCGAAACCTCAGAATGTGACCGCAACTGCCGGCACAAAGAGTGTATCCCTTTCCTGGGATGCCATGGCAAACGTAACAGGCTATAAAGTTTACTATGGCACTACACAGAACGGCATGACACAGGTTCAGACTACAGGAAACAACCGCATCACCATTAGCGGTCTGGAAAACCTGAAAAAATATTATTTCGTTGTGGTAGGCACCAGCGGCGAATGGGAAAGCGCCACTTCCGCTATGGTATCCGCAACACCATTCCCCGACAGCAGACCTGTCGCTCCTACTACTTTGCAGGTAACTTCCATGGATTCCGCTCTGCGTTTCAGCTGGGCAAAATCCGAAAATGCCATGGGCTATCTGGTTTACTATCGTGAAAAAGGCACAGATCAGTGGATTTCCTCTGATGTAGGCGATAACAACTCCCTCACCGTAGGCAACCTGACAAACGGCGTTACTTACGAATTCTGCGTAGAAGCGTACAATCAGGCTGGTGTCAGCCCTCGCTCCGAATTGGCAGAAGGTGCACCCAAGTCCCAGACCATCAACGGTCCTGCCCTGCCTACAGAAAACCGCATCTCCAATGAACTGATCACCGTTCGTTCTGACAGCGGCGCCGCAGGCAATGTAAACTGGAATGAAACACCCAACTTCAATATCAAACATGTACTGGACGGCAACTACTCCACATTCTGGCAGTCTGGCGCATACTGGAAAGATCAGTCCTTCACATTTGACTTTGCACAGCCTCAGAGCATGAACTACATGATCTATGTTCCCAGACAGGGAGATCTGAGCTATACCACAGGCATGCGTGACTACAGCGTAACCACTTACCGCAAAACAGCGGATGGAAAATACGAAAAGATTGCAACCATCAACGCAAATATCACTGCCAAAGTGACAAAAGACGGCACCGGTTATCTGGTACTGGAACTGCCTGAATCCAACGATATTTCCAGAGTCAGAGTCAACGTTGGTCAGTGGGAAGGTGCAAAAGCGGTTACACTGTCTGAAGCAGCCTTCTATCATCTGGATAACACACCTGCGGAAATTGCAGACCTGTTCTCCAACGGTACATTTACAGAACTGAAATACAGCAAGGAAGAAACCCTTGAAAAAGTAGAAGCACTCCGCAGCAGAGTGGAAAATACAAACGCATTCTATCTGAATAAAGATATGATGCTGCGCGAACTGAACGATGCAAAAGCACTGGCAGAAGGAAACGAATTGGCAGTACAGACAGGCTTCCAATCCCGCAGCACCGCAGCAGACAGCGCATATGGTCAGACTGCAAGCGTACTGCAGCCTCTGGGCGTTGTAGCTTCTTCCGGCAGCGACGTAGTCATCTATGCAGACATCCCTGCTGGTGAAACCGTTACTATCGTACCTACACAGTATTATGGCAATCATAACGCATGGAAAGGCAAAGGCATCCAGCTCCAGTCCGGTAGAAATGTCATTTCCGTAGAACAGATTGCTTCTGTATCTTCAGAAAAAGGCGGCGCCCTGTATCTGACATACAGCGGTTCTCATGCTGACGAAATTTCCCTGCGTATCATCACAGACAACAATACCAGCGTAAAAACACCTATGCTGGAACTGTCCGACTGGTATGAATTGTCTGAATCTGCAAGAAAAGAAAAAATCTCTGCTTATGTGGCAGAAGTAAACGCATATGTGCAGGCAAACAGCAACCGTCTGGGTCAGACAAGCATCCGTAACCATACAGATATTGCAACTCCCAGCTTCCTGCTGTCCATCCCTGTAAAAGAAGTGGCAAACGGCTTGACAACAGAATCCCTTTACAACGCAATCCTTGCTTGGGAAGATGTTTCCTATGTAGTAAATACCACACAGGGCATTGTAGACGGCGATAAAGACGCTTACCAGTATCCTATGGAAAGCCGTCAGAACATCCGTTACATGCGTATGTTCGGTTCCGCCTTCATGTATGCAGCCGGCGATCATATCGGTATCGGCTATGGCTCCGCTGGTGATCTGGTGAAAGGCACTCCCGCTTCCATGCTGTCCGGCGAAGCAGATACAAACGGTCTGTATGGCTGGGGTATCGCTCACGAAATCGGTCATAACATGGATAAACTGGGCAGAACAGAAATCACCAACAACCTGTACTCCCTGATGGTACAGAGCTATGACGGCGGCGACATGACTTCCCTGACCACTCGTCTGGAAAGCGAAGACAGATATTCCGCTATCTTCCAGAAAGTAGCGGAAGCACGTCCCGGCGCAGCCAACAACGTATTCGTACAGCTGGGCATGTACTGGCAGCTGCATCTGGCTTATGACAACGCAGATGCTCCTATGGACTTCTACAACCAGTTCTTCAAACTGTGGAAATCCGGCGCATATAGCGGCAATGACTACGACAACCGTGTTGCACTGATTGCATCTGAAGTTGCCCAGAAAGACCTGACAGAATTCTTCACTCGTTGGGGTATGGAACTGACAGAAAGCACAAAGAGCAAACTGAAATCCTATGGCGAAGAAGAAAGATCCATCTGGTATCTGAACGATAACTCCCGCCGCAACCGTCTGGAAGGCACAGGCGTTGCAAACGGTACATTGACACTGGATTCCGTTACAGCAACCAATTCCGTTGGTTCCAACGGTCAGGATGTGACACTGACATTCTCCCACACTGACGGAGAAAACATTCTGGGTTACGAAATCCTGAAAGACGGCAAATCCATTGCCTTTACAACAACTGGCACATTCACCGAACATATCGGTACTGCAAACAATACGGTATTGACCTATTCTGTTCGTGCTGTAGACAAACAGGGCAACATTTCCGAAGCCACAGAAACACAGCAGGTACGAATTTCTTATGATAACGTACTGGATGCAGGTCTGTATGACCTCTCCCAGTCCGGTACAACTGCAACTGTGACCATGAAAAACGATAAAGCACAGTCTGTCAGCGGTATCAAACTGACTGGCGTTTCCGATGTGGAAAGCATCACTGCAGTTCTGACTACAAATGTGGATGGCGTATCCAAAGAAACCACATTGACACTGACACAGAATATGGCAAACGACGGCAGCACATTCAAAGCATACTTCACCAAACCCGGTGCAGATGCAGAAGACAGCCGTATCTGGACTTACGACATCACCAAACTGGAACTGCAGAATGTTCCCGAAGGTGCATCCCTGCAGCTCATTGGTGCAGTCAACGACGACGTAGCATTCCTGCAGGACGGCGCTGCCATCGGCAGACTCCGTGATGCTTATCAGTGGGGCGATACTTCTGAGGAAGTCATCCCTGCTGGCTCTCTGGTTATCGTCGGCACTTATGTAGGCGATCCCAGATATAACTACGTACAGGTCAACGGCGAATTTACCGTTCGCGATCTGGCAACAGGTACAGAAACAAAAGAAACAAGACCTATCAACGGGGAAACTTATCTTCTGGCAGAAATTCCTGCCGATGGCGAAGTGAGCCTCATCAGCAATGGTATGTTCATCTACGTCATCAACGAAGAAGCAGAAGGCGATCTGCAGAACGAACATGTAGACTGCGATCACCCCAGCTCCCTGCCCGACCGCATTCAGGCAGTTCTGTACCGCACAGACAACATTTCCGAAACAGAGGGTCGTGTCACCGCACAGACAATGTGGATTTCTTCTCCAGACGCTGACAGCATGCCCTCCATCTCTCTGGAACATCAATAATTAAGGAGGAACCTACCCATGAAAAAGAAATATACACTTTGGGCAGGCGCTTTGGTGGCATCATTACTGATGTCCACCACTGCTTTTGCCGCAGGTCCCAGCGTGATTATCCAACGGGATAACGACAGCAATAATGCTCGTCTGTATCTGACAGGCGTTTTGGAAGACACCACAAGCGTGGAAATTTCACTGAAATCCAAACAGAATCTGGAAAACGCCCATTTCCTTGGCGCGGAAGATCTGGCATACAGCCATCATATCGAAAAAGACGGCGTTCTGACCATTTACGCAGACTCTCTTTCTGCACTGGAAAGTCAGAATGACCAGATCTATCTTGGCAACCTGACACTGCCTGATGGCGTATCCTTTACAGGCGTATCCAAACTGATCACACTGAACAGCAAAGACGCTGCAACATCCTATACACAGGTATCTTTAGAGGATGATGGCAGTGATAACAGCGGCAATAACGGTGCTGGCGGCGACAATGGTGCTGGCGGCGATAATGGCGACAACGGCAGTAACAGCGGCGGCAGCAATGGCAGCGATAATGGCGATAATGGCAGTAATGGTGGTGGCAGCTCCAGCGGCGGCAGCTCCAGCGGTGGCAGCTCTAGTGGCAGCAGCTCCAGTGGTAGCAGCTCTAGCTCCAGTAGTTCCAGCTCCAGCAGCAGCACAACAACCGGTCGCCCTGTTATCAAAGGTGACCAGACCAATGGTATGATCATCGCAAGCAATGACGGCAGCGTATCCATCCAGCCTCACGACGGCTATGAAGTACGTGACGTACTGGTCAACGGCGTTTCTCAGGGTCCCGTACAGCAGCTGCTGCATCTGAAATCCACTGACGTAGTAGAAGTTATTTTTGCAGCTGTACAGCAGCCTTCCACAGGTTCTACCAATTTCAGTGACGTACCTGCAAATCAGTGGTATGCACCTGCTGTTTCCTATGTCACCCAGAGAGGTCTGTTCTCCGGTGTCAGCGAAACACAGTTCGCTCCCAGTCAGTCCATGACAAGAGGCATGCTGGTTTCCGTACTTTACCGCTTCAATGGCACTTCTCATACAGGCAGCAGTCCTTTTGCCGATGTTTCCAGCAATGCATGGTATGGCAATGCTGTCAGCTGGGCATATGCAAACAACCTGGTATCCGGTGTCAGCGATACTTCCTTTGCACCTAATACACCTATCACAAGAGAACAGGCAGCAGTGATGCTGGCAAGATATCTGAAATTCTCCGGTGTTGCACTGGAAAGCGGCACACCTGATTTCCAGGATACTGCTTCCATCAGCGGATATGCCAAAGAAAGCGTAGGCGCTATGCAGAAAGCCGGTCTGCTTTCCGGCGATAACGAAGGCAACTTCCGCCCCGATGCACAGATCACTCGTGCGGAAATCGCTTCCATCTTCATGCGTCTGTGCCAGAAATATGGAATTTAATGTTTTGCTCCTCTAAATAAAAAAAGACAGTGAAAAAGCAACTTCCCCTTAAGAAAACATTGTTTTTCTCACCTCAATTTCTTAAGAGGAATTGCAGCGGCTGTTTTCATAAGAAAACAACCGAATCTCAGTCAAAATAAGAAAGCTGAAATCCTCTATATCACAAGGATTTCAGCTTTCTTTGTTTTTTTATGAAGTCGCCCCTATTTCTCACTGTCTTTTTCATTTTCTCCATGACTTTACTGCCTATTTCCGCTCATAAAGGACGCCCTTTTCAGGCACAAGTCATTTATACATTCCAGAGATGTTCTCTGTAATCAAAAACTTCCTGAATGTCTGCTTTGTTATTCACCAGATCACCTACGACAGTCACTTTGGCTTTTGCCCCAACGGCATTTTCCAATTCTGTAATCAAGCCATTGATCACTGCCGCATCTTTCTGTTTCTGGTCTACCATTTCCAGATATTTCTCACATGCTTTCTGTAATTTCTGGTTTGGCAGGCTGGATGCTGCTCCGCAGAGATAAAACGCATCCAGTTTGAATTTTTCATCTACCACAATCTGTCTGATTTTCCCTAGGAGTTTTTCCTGCATTTGTTTATTGCCATCCATATTCCCCCACTCCTTTCCGGCATGTCATTCTCCCAAAGAAAGCGGACGAAATGAAATTCGTCCGCCCTCCTTGGCTAAAGCAATGAATTTTACATCAGAAATCTTTTTACAGACAGTTTATTCGCCAGGATGTTTTCTGTCTTTGAAGGAAGATTCCTGAGGACCTCTCTGATCTTTTTTGGCAATATACAGGCTGCCGATCCCTCTACCGCACAGGATAGGAGGTTCACATGC
>ERZ1673739.2477-NODE-2477-length-15376-cov-65.238170_pt1 | contig 15376 bp, 13 predicted proteins | sample MGYA00580210_ERZ1673739 | MGnify/ENA primary metagenome ERZ1673739 (study PRJEB41218, sample SAMN15661749) | gut metagenome | host: Homo sapiens | place: Canada: London | collected 2015-08-20/2019-03-30 | study: EMG produced TPA metagenomics assembly of...
CCACGCAACGGAATTACCAGCGTCGACCCCAGTTTGCATTGCGGATGCAAAGAGCAACGATAAGGTACTTCGTTGCCATCAGCGTAGACCACTTCACCGGTTTCAATCGCTTTTAAGGTGTAAGTCGAAGAAATCGGTTTGCCGGGTAAATGGTGGTCGTCACCAATTCCGGTAAAGGCCAGCAATTTCTCTCGATCGGTAATCGCGACTGCACCAATATCCAGCTCCTGATACAGCACCTGAGCCACTTTCATGCTGTTCACTTCGTTAAACCCCTGTCGCAAAATGCCTTCCGTCGAGGCTGCCACTTTCAGCGCAGTGGCAGAAAAAGCAGAAGTGTATTTTTCAAACATCGCGCGTTTATCGAGCAATATACGCATAAACAGCGCCGCGCCGACGGTATTGGTGACCATCATTGGTGCAGCAATATTACTCACCAGACGCACCGCATCTTCATAAGGTCGGGCGATCGCAAGGATGATCAGCATTTGCACCATTTCAGCGACGAACGTGACGGCACCGGCGGTAATGGGGTTAAAGACTTTATCAGTGCGCCCGCGACGGATCAGGATGCTGTGTACCAGGCCGCCGAGCAATCCTTCAACGATGGTTGAGATCATGCAACTTAGCGCGGTCATGCCCCCCATCGAATATCGATGTAAGCCGCCGGTCAGACCAACCAGCCCACCGACGACCGGACCGCCGAGTAAGCCGCCCATTACCGCGCCTATCGCACGGGTATTGGCAATAGAATCGTCAATGTGCAACCCAAACCAGGTGCCCATGATGCAGAAGATGGAAAAGACGATGTAGCAGAGAAATTTATGCGGCAGACGAACCGTGACCTGCATTAACGGTATGAATAATGGCGTTTTACTCATTAACCACGCAATGACTAAAAAAACGCACATCTGCTGAAGCAGCAGCAACACCAGATTAAAATCGTACATACCCGCAAACCACACTTCCCTTTAAAACGCGTAACATACATTGCCTGCGTTTAACTTTCTTTGAACTCTTGCAGAAAAATGAGAATTCGTGAGTACGATCACTCAAAATCGCCTGGCAAAAATAAAATCACCCTATAGATGCACAAAAAACGGGCAAAACTACCTGGTTCGCAAAACTGCGTCTAAAGTTAAACTGGGACCTCGCGAGCAAGGGTGAGACGATGGCGCTTTACACAATTGGTGAAGTGGCGTTGCTTTGTGATATTAACCCTGTCACGTTACGCGCGTGGCAGAGGCGTTACGGATTGCTGAAACCGCAACGGACAGACGGCGGTCATCGACTGTTCAACGATGCCGATATTGACCGTATCCGCGAGATCAAACGCTGGATCGACAACAGCGTGCAGGTCAGCAAAGTTAAAATGCTGCTCAGTAATGAAAATGTTGATGTGCAGAACGGCTGGCGCGATCAGCAAGAAACATTACTGACCTACCTGCAAAGCAGGCAATCTGCATAGCCTGCGAACGTGGATCAAAGAGCGCGGTCAGGATTACCCCGCCCAGACACTCACCACACATCTGTTTATTCCTCTGCGCCGACGGCTTCAGTGCCAACAACCGACTCTCCAGGCGCTGCTGGCGATCCTCGACGGCGTACTGATCAACTACATCGCCATTTGTCTGGCTTCGGCACGTAAAAAACAGGGTAAAGATGCGCTGGTGGTTGGCTGGAATATTCAGGATACCACCCGTCTGTGGCTGGAGGGCTGGATTGCCAGTCAACAAGGATGGCGCATTGATGTCCTCGCCCACTCGCTCAATCAACTACGCCCTGAACTATTCGAAGGCCGTACATTGCTGGTGTGGTGCGGTGAAAATCGAACCTCCGCCCAACAGCAACAACTCACCAGTTGGCAGGAACAAGGCCATGATATTTTCCCACTCGGCATTTAATGATTCGTTAACAAATGCGCTTTACTGTACAATCCTTTCGTTAACATAAGGAGTGCATTATGCGCATAGCTAAAATTGGGGTCATTGCCCTGTTCCTGTTTATGGCGTTAGGCGGAATTGGTGGCGTCATGCTCGCAGGTTATACCTTTATTTTGCGTGCTGGCTAAGCGCCTGCACCAGCCTTTCAAACAGGCGGTCTGCGATGATCGCCGCCAGTGCCACCAGTAACGCCCCCTGGATCACATACGCGGTATTAAATCCGCTAAGCCCGATGATGATGGGCGTACCCAGCGTGCTGGCCCCTACCGTTGAGGCGATCGTCGCCGTACCAATGTTGATAATCACCGAAGTTCGCACGCCCGCCAGAATCACCGGAGCCGCCAGCGGTAGCTCGACCTTACGCAGTCGCTGACCACGACTCATTCCCATACCTTTCGCAACTTCTGTCACGCTGGCATCAATCGCTCCCAGCCCGGCAAGTGTCGCCTGCAGGACGGGCAGCACACCGTAAAGGATCAAGGCGATAATCGCTGGTTGCAGACCAAAGCCGATCACCGGAACGGCGATCGCCAGCACTGCGACGGGCGGAAAAGTCTGTCCAACGGCGGCAATAGTTTCCACCAGTGGGCGAAATTCCGCGCCCCACGGGCGAGTGACAGCAATTCCGGCACCAGTACCAATGATCACCGCAAACAAACTCGAAATTCCCACCAGCCAGAAATGAGCCAGTGCCAGAGCTGCAAAACTTTCTTGCTGATAAACGGGTCGTGGCAGTTGTGGGAACAAGGCAGCAAACAGCGGCTGGCTGTAAGGCAGCCAGAAAATCAGTGCCACAAACAAAGCAATGAGCCAGAACAGCGGATCGCGCAACATTTTCATAGGCTTACGCCTCCTCCAGCAGATCCTGAAAATGCAGCGTGCCGCAAGGCTGGCCCTGCGTGTTCATCACCGGCAGCACCTCGCATCCCCGCGCGACAAACAGGGAGAGCGCATCGCGTAGCGTCATCTCTTCTGCCAGTGCCTCACCTTCTGCCCGTTCTTCGCGACGCACGTAATCCGCCACACTACGTAACGAAAGCAGGCGCACCCCCAGTTCACTACGTCCAAAAAACTGGCGGACAAAATCATTCGCCGGACGAGTCAGCATCGTCAGCGGATTCCCCTGCTGCACCACTTCACCGTGATCCATCAATACCAGATGTTCTGCCAGCCTTAGCGCCTCATCAATATCATGAGTGACCAGCACAATAGTGCGCCCCAGCAAACGGTGAATGCGCGTCATCTCTTGTTGCAACGCGCCGCGCGTTACCGGGTCCAGTGCGCCAAAAGGTTCATCCATCAGTAAGACTTGCGGATCGGCAGCCAGTGCGCGCGCCACTCCCACACGTTGCTGCTGACCACCGGAAAGCTGATGCGGATAACGCTCACGCAAATTTGACTCCAGCCCCAGTAGCGCCATTAATTCGTCGATACGATCGTCAATCCGCGCCCGCGACCATTTTTGCAATTGCGGCACGGTAGCGATGTTTTGCGCCACGCTCCAGTGGGGGAACAGGCCAATAGATTGAATGGCATAGCCCATCCGGCGGCGCAACTCCAGTACTGGCAGCGAGCGAATTTCTTCTCCGGCAAAGCGGATCACGCCGCTGTCATGTTCCACCAGGCGGTTAATCATTTTCAGGGTGGTGGATTTGCCGGAGCCAGATGTGCCAATCAGCACCGAAAAACTCCCTTCCTGAAAATTGAGATTGAGATCGTTAACGGCTTTTTGTGCGCCGAACAGTTTGCTGACATGGCTAAATTCAATCATTACGTTTCACCTTCAGCAGTGCGATAAGCAAATCGAACAGCGCGTCGGTAAGCACCGCCAGAACAATTACCGGGATCACCCCCAGCAACACTAAATCAATGGCGCTGCTTAGCAGCCCCTGGAAAACCAGCGCACCAAAACCGCCTGCGCCGATTAACGCCGCAATCACCGCCATACCTACAGTTTGCACCATCACCACCCGCAGGCTGCGCAGAAATACCGGTAACGCCAGTGGTAACTGAACATGCAGGAATCGCTGCGCCCCGCTCATCCCCATCGCTCTGGCGCTCTCCAGCACATCGCGCGGGATCTGGTTCAAACCGACTACCACGCCGCGCACCAGCGGCAGCAAGGCATAGAGCACCAGCGCAATCAGTGCGGGTGTCATTCCGGTTCCTGCTATGCCGAGCTTCCCCAGCCACGGAAAGGCCGTAACCAGCGCGGCAAGCGGCGCAATCAACAGGCCAAAGAGCGCCACCGAAGGCACGGTCTGAATGACATTGAGCAGAGAAAAAATTGCCCCCTGCCGCGCAGTGGAAAAGTAGCACCAGATGCCCAACGGCACACCAATCACTAACGCAGGCAGCACCGCACCAAACAGCAACGTCAAATGCTGTGCCAGCGCGTCGTCAAACACATCCTGACGGTTGGCGTATTCTTTCATTAACGAAAGATCGTTAAGCGTGCCGGAGTACAGCAACCACAGCGGAATAATGGCAATCTGCATATGCAACAACCAGCGCCACAGCGGATGCGTGGAGATTCGGCGGATGGCATCGCTACAGGCCAGCAATGCCAGCGCCGCAGCCAGCCAGAAACCACTGCCGAGGCTGGTACGCGCCAGCGCACTGCCATTTTGCGCCAGTTGGGTCGCCGCCTTTCCTGCTCCCCACACCAGCAATACGAAGACGAATTGCGCCAGAATGAGTGCAAAAATGCTGCCTTTTTTAGCGGGAATAAAACAGGCTGTCAGCCAGGCGCAACCAACGCCCACCAGCATCCAGATCGTTTGCGGCCACAGTTGCCAGAGATGACGCCCTTCACCCGAGACTAAACGATTAGGCGCGTAACTGATAAACGGCAGCGCCGCTGCGATTGCCGTCAGCAACAGCAGCAGCGCCAGAACAGGATTAATACGTAGATAAGTCACGGGAAATTACTTCGCCCACCCTTTTTGTTTCAGGTAGTCGGCAGCCACTTTTTTGGCATCCAGTCCTTCCACTGCAATGCTGGCATTCAGTTGCTGCAATGTTTTTGCATCGAGGCTGGCGAAGACTGGCTGTAGCCACTGTGCCATTTGCGGATACTCTTTCAGCACCGACTCACGCACCACTGGTGCAGGCGCGTAGATAGGTTGCACGCCTTGCGGATCGCTTAAGGTTTGCAGCCCCAGCGCCGCGACCGGACCGTCAGTGCCGTAAGCCATTGCGGCATTAACGCCAGAAGTTTGCTGGGCAGCGGCTTTAATCGTTACCGCCGTGTCGCCGCCAGCCAGTGACAGTAACTGATCCTGATCGAGTTTAAAGTCGTAGGCTTTTTCAAACGCGGGTAACGCATCGGCGCGTTCGATAAACTCTGCCGAGGCTGCCAGTTTGAAGGTGCCGCCCTCTTTCAGATAACGACTCAGGTCGGCAAGCGAAGTGAGTTTATTTTTCTCTGCCACATCCTGACGCACGGCGATAGTCCAGGTGTTATTTGCAGGCGCGGGCGTCAGCCAGATTAACTTGTTGTGCTCCGAATCGAGCTTTTTGACTTTCTCGTAACCTTGCTGCGCGTTTTTCCACGCTGCATCGTTTTCATCTTTAAAGAAGAAAGCGCCATTGCCGGTATATTCCGGATAGATATCCAGTTCACCGGAAGTAATCGCCCCGCGCACCACAGGAGTCGTTCCGAGTTGCACTTTATTCACCGTCGGTACGCCGTGGCTTTCCAGCACCTGCAAAATGATATTGCCGAGTAGCGCACCTTCGGTATCGATTTTTGAACCGACTTTAACGGGGGAAGCCGCCTGTAGCGGCAGGCTCACGGCTGCCAACATAACCAGTGAACCTGCCCAGAGCTTTAAGAGTGGCATGATGCTTTCCTCATTCTTTTACTGTTGTTTTCAGCGAATTAAGAGAAAAGCATAGTTGATAATGGCGGGGTTAGCTTGAGCGGAAGGATTCAGTTGCAGAATCAGATAAATACTTAAGAGGCATATTCGGTCCGGCGTTTCCTGCCGGATGCGGCGCGAGCGCCTTATCCGGCCTACAAAGGGCGCAAACGTCGCGCCCTTACTAAAGCATTACAGCAACTCAAACTCGCCTTTCTTAACGCGTGCGGAATCAGTGCCGATAAATACATTGAACTTGCCAGGCTCGGCGTCATATTTCATCTGTTGATTCCAGAACTTCAGCGCCTCAATATCGATCGGGAAGCTGACAGTCTGAGTTTCGCCCGGTTTCAGGGTGATTTTCTCAAAGCCTTTCAGCTGTTTCACAGGGCGACTCATGGAAGCCGTCACATCCTGCAAGTACATCTGCACTACCGTGGCCCCCTCGCGCTTACCGGTGTTCGTCACCTGCACGCTGGCAGTCACTTTGCCGTCACGCTTCATGGTCGGCGCAGAAAGTTTCACATCAGAGACGGTGAAAGTGGTGTAGCTCAGCCCATAGCCGAACGGATACAACGCCCCGTTAGCTTCATCAAAATAACGCGAAGTGTATTTGTTCGGCTTGTCGGCATTATACGGGCGACCGGTATTCAGATGGCTGTAGTACACCGGGATCTGCCCGACAGAACGCGGGAAGGACATTGGCAGCTTGCCGGACGGGTTGTAATCGCCAAACAATACATCGGCAATTGCATTACCGCCTTCAGTCCCCGCAAACCAGGTTTCCAGAATCGCATCAGCCTGCTGATCTTCTTTCACCAGCGCCAGCGGACGCCCGTTCATCAGCACCAGCACCAGCGGTTTACCGGTGGCTTTCAGCGCCGCAATCAAGTCACGTTGGCTTTGCGGAATAGTGATATCGGTCCGGCTGGAGGCTTCGTGCGCCATCCCCTGTGCTTCACCGACTACAGCCACCACCACATCAGATTGTTTCGCCGTCTGCACCGCTTCATCAATCATCTCTTGCGGCGAACGCGGATCGACTTTGACCGCTTCTTCATACTGATTCAGGAAATCGATAATGCCTTTGTCACTGGTAACGTTCGCCCCTTTGGCATACAGCACTTTACCGTTTTCACCGACGGAATTTTTAATCCCGGTCAGTACGGTCACGGATTGATCGGCAACACCGGCTGCGGACCAGCTGCCCATCACGTCACGTTTACTGTCCGCCAGTGGCCCAACCACCGCAATGGTGGCCGATTTTTTCAGCGGTAACGTTTCGAGACGGTTTTTCAGCAACACCAGGCTTTCGCGCGCCACTTCACGCGCTTCTTTACGGTGCAGGCGGCTTTCGGCATTGGTATCCACCGGGTCAGACTCTTTCGGCCCCAAATGGCTGTATGGGTCGTTAAACAATCCCATATCATATTTAACGTTCAGTACATGGCGGGCAGCATCGTCCAGCTCTTCCATCGTCACTTTGCCGGATTTGATCAACCCAGGCAGATACTTCGAGTAATACTCGTCGCTCATACTCATGTTGATTCCGGATTTCAGCGCCACGCGCACCGCATCTTCCGGGTCTGCCGCCGTGCCATGTTTAATCAGCTCTTTGATTGCACCGTGATCGGAAACGGTGATGCCTTTAAAGCCCCACTGGTCGCGCAGAACATCTTTCAGCAGCCAGGAATCGGAGGTGGCTGGCGTGCCGTTCAGCGAGTTCAGCGCCACCATCACCGCGCCGCTGCCTGCGTCCAGCCCCGCTTTGTACGGCGGCATATAATCATTAAACAGGCGCTGCGGACTCATATCGACGGTGTTGTACTCTTTACCGCCTTCTACCGCGCCGTATGCGGCAAAGTGTTTGACGCTGGTCATCACCGAGTAGCGATCTGCCGGGCTTTTACCCTGCATCGCTTCCACCATGGTTTTACCCATTGTTGAGGTGAGATACGTATCTTCGCCAAAACCTTCGGAAGCACGTCCCCAGCGCGGATCGCGCGAGACATCGACCATCGGTGCCCAGGTCATATTCAGGCCATCATCTGCCGCTTCATAAGCAGAGACACGTCCGACCGTTTTCACTGCATCGAGGTTAAAAGACGAGGCCAGACCGAGGCTAATCGGGAACACCGTGCGCTGACCGTGCAGCACGTCGTAAGCAAAGAAAAGAGGAATTTTCAGGCGGCTTAATTCCATCACCTGATCCTGCATGGCGCGGATATCCTGACGGGTTACGGTGTTGAAAATCGCCCCAACCTGACCGTCTTTGATCATCTCGCGGATCGCCTCTTTCGGGTTATCCGGGCCGACGCTGATTAAGCGCAGCTGACCAATTTTCTCATCAACTGTCATTTTCTTAAGCAGTTCGGTGACGAACGCATCCCGCGCTTCGGGCGTTAATGGATGGTTGCCGAATAAATCATCCGCCAGTGCTGGCTGCAGGGCCAGACTCACCGCGATTCCTACTGAACATAGCCATTTCATATGGATTTTTCTTCCTCTGTTGCCCGACGAGGCAGCGAAAATGGTGCAAAAACCGTAGTTTGCCATAAGCATGATGGAGAGAGAAAAAGAATGCTCAGTTTATTGTCTGAATTTTCAAAATATTCACTCGCTGAATTGTCATACAAGGCGCTATTCTAGTTTGTGATATTTTTTCGCCACCACAAGGAGTGGAAAATGTCTTCCATGACAACAACTGATAATAAAGCCTTTTTGAATGAACTTGCCCGTCTGGTCGGTCATTCACACCTGCTCACCGATCCCGCAAAAACGGCCCGCTATCGCAAGGGCTTCCGTTCTGGTCAGGGCGACGCGCTGGCTGTCGTTTTCCCTGGCTCACTACTGGAATTGTGGCGGGTGCTGAAAGCCTGTGTCACCGCCGACAAAATTATTCTGATGCAGGCTGCCAATACAGGCCTGACCGAAGGATCGACGCCAAACGGTAACGACTATGATCGCGATATCGTGATCATCAGCACCCTGCGTCTCGACAAGCTGCACGTTCTTGGCAAGGGCGAACAGGTGCTGGCCTATCCGGGCACCACGCTCTATTCGCTGGAAAAAGCCCTCAAACCGCTGGGACGCGAACCGCACTCGGTGATTGGATCGTCGTGTATAGGCGCATCGGTTATCGGCGGTATTTGTAACAACTCCGGCGGCTCGCTGGTGCAACGTGGCCCGGCGTATACCGAAATGTCGTTATTCGCGCGTATAAATGAAGACGGCAAACTGACGCTGGTGAACCATCTGGGGATTGATCTGGGCGAAACGCCGGAGCAGATCCTTAGCAAGCTGGATGATGATCGCATCAAAGATGACGATGTGCGTCACGATGGTCGTCACGCCCACGATTATGACTATGTCCACCGCGTTCGTGATATTGAAGCCGACACGCCCGCACGTTATAACGCCGATCCGGATCGGTTATTTGAATCTTCTGGTTGCGCCGGGAAGCTGGCCGTCTTTGCGGTACGTCTAGATACCTTCGAAGCGGAAAAAAATCAGCAGGTGTTTTATATCGGCACCAACCAGCCGGAAGTGCTGACCGAAATCCGCCGTCATATTCTGGCTAACTTCGAAAATCTGCCGGTTGCCGGGGAATATATGCACCGGGATATCTACGATATTGCGGAAAAATACGGCAAAGACACCTTCCTGATGATTGATAAGTTAGGCACCGACAAGATGCCGTTCTTCTTTAATCTCAAGGGACGCACCGATGCGATGCTGGAGAAAGTGAAATTCTTCCGTCCGCATTTTACTGACCGTGCGATGCAAAAATTCGGTCACCTGTTCCCCAGCCATTTACCGCCGCGCATGAAAAACTGGCGCGATAAATACGAGCATCATCTGCTGTTAAAAATGGCGGGCGATGGCGTGGGCGAAGCCAAATCGTGGTTGGTGGATTATTTCAAACAGGCCGAAGGCGATTTCTTTGTCTGTACGCCGGAGGAAGGCAGCAAAGCGTTTTTACACCGTTTCGCCGCTGCGGGCGCAGCAATTCGTTATCAGGCGGTGCATTCCGATGAAGTCGAAGACATTCTGGCGTTGGATATCGCTCTGCGGCGTAACGACACCGAGTGGTATGAGCATTTACCGCCGGAGATCGACAGCCAGCTGGTGCACAAGCTCTATTACGGCCATTTTATGTGCTATGTCTTCCATCAGGATTACATAGTGAAAAAAGGCGTGGATGTGCATGCGTTAAAAGAACAGATGCTGGAACTGCTACAGCAGCGCGGCGCGCAATACCCTGCCGAGCATAACGTCGGTCATTTGTATAAAGCACCGGAGACGTTGCAGAAGTTCTATCGCGAGAACGATCCGACCAACAGCATGAATCCGGGGATCGGTAAAACCAGTAAACGGAAAAACTGGCAGGAAGTGGAGTAAAAATTACGGATGGCAGAGTATCGCCATCCGAATTCACTTAATCGTTCTGTGCCGTCTGCCCCGCCGCCGCCATTTGGGCGGCTTTTTGTTTTTTATAGCTCAACGCTGCTGCCGGCACAGGCATCACTTTACCGGTTTCAATCCAGGTACGCAGGCGGCTGGCATCGGCAAAATGGGTATATTTGCCAAACGCGTCCATCACTACCAGCGCCACCGGTTTATTATTGATAACCGTACGCATCACCAGACAATGGCCCGCCGCATTGGTAAAGCCGGTTTTGGTTAACTGAATATTCCAGTTATCGCGATACACCAGATGATTAGTATTGCGGAACGGCAGCGTATACGTCGGGTTAGAGAAGGTTGCCATATCTTCCCGGGTAGTACTTAACTGCCCGATCAACGGATACTGTTTGCTGGCAATGAGCAGTTTGGTTAAGTCACGGGCAGTTGAAACGTTATGCACCGACAATCCGGTAGGTTCAACAAAGCGCGTGTTGTTCATTCCGAGCGATTTCGCTTTCGCATTCATTGCCTTAATAAAGGGTTTGTAACCACCGGGATAATGGTGCGCAAGGCTTGCCGCCGCGCGGTTTTCTGAAGACATCAGCGCCAGCAACAGCATATCTTTACGGCTGATTTCGCTATTCAGTCGTACGCGCGAATAGACCCCTTTCATCTCCGGCGTCTGGCTGATATCCACTTTTAGTTTTTCATCCAGCGGCAGTCGTGCATCCAGCACAACCATCGCGGTCATTAATTTGCTGATAGACGCAATCGGACGCACCAGATCCGGGTGGTTCGAATAGATCACTTTGTTGGTATTCAGATCAACAATCATCGCGCTACCTGAGGCAATTTCCGGTTGTGAAGCGGTGGTAGCGGCTGCCGTTTTCGCAACGGCCTGCGGTGCCAAAGGCACAGCCAGCATCAGGGCCAGGCTAAATAAAGAAACTCGAAATTTCGGCATGATGAGCATTCAGATAGTGGTTCACGCGCACGGGTTGCGCACCGCCGGAGTAAGGATTTACTGAGGCTAGCGACGCCATCATAACGAGCAAAAAGTGCGATCGTCAAAGGAGAATCGTGAGGAAATGCTGCATTGCTGACATTTACGCCAGCAATGCAACGTCAAAGAACTTTCTAGAACAAACGATAACCGTAGCCCCATAGTATAACGGTAAGGGCGAGCAGCACTTCCAGTACCAGCACGCCAATCGCCAGCGTCGAACTAGAGAAGCTAAGGCCTTCCTCTTTGTTGATATTCAGGAAGCTCGGAATACCAAGGTAAAGCAGGTAGCCGGTGTAAAACAGCGCCACCGTGCCGACCAGCGCACACAACCAGACCAGTGGATAAAGCGCCACCAGACCGCTTAAAAACAGCGGAGTTGCAACGTAGCCCGCGAAGACCATGCAGTGCGCAAGTGACGGACGCTGCGGATAATTACGCGCCATCCACCAGATGACCCGCCCCATCACCGCGACCCCAGCCAGCATAACGCCGTAAAACAAGACAGCCAGCGCCAGTCCGGTAAACCAGGATAACTTCAGGATAGTGCCATCGCCAAAATTCCAGCCAATCTGTGTAGTGCCAATGAAGGCGCAAATCACCGGAATCGCCGCCATCAGCAAAACGTGGTGGGTGTAATGGTGAGAAATCGTTTCGTTTTCGCGATTAATCACCTGCATTTCACGATCGGGATGGGAAAACAGTCCCCAGACATGGCTCATACCGCCCCCTTGTTGTGAGTTCATGAACCTGACAGTTCAAGTATAAGTCAGCTTGTGATTATTTTTTGTTCGCCCATGTAATTTTCACTGTCTGATGAACGTCCTTATTTCAGCGTGAATGATTCACAGGGTGTATGCTTACTGGCAACCAAAGGGAGACAGACTGGCCTATGGATCTCAATACACTTATCTCACAATATGGTTATGCCGCGCTGGTGATCGGTAGCCTGGCGGAAGGTGAAACCGTGACTTTGCTGGGAGGCGTTGCGGCGCATCAGGGGCTATTAAAGTTCCCGCTGGTGGTACTTTCTGTGGCGCTTGGCGGCATGATTGGCGACCAGGTGCTCTATCTGTGCGGGCGGCGGTTTGGCGGCAAGCTGTTACGCCGTTTCTCGAAACATCAGGATAAAATTGAGCGGGCGCAGAAACTTATCCAACGCCATCCGTATCTGTTTGTCATTGGTACGCGCTTTATGTATGGCTTTCGGGTGATTGGCCCGACGCTGATTGGTGCCAGCCAGCTGCCGCCGAAAATCTTTCTGCCGCTGAATATTCTCGGCGCATTTGCCTGGGCGTTGATTTTTACCACTATTGGTTACGCTGGTGGTCAGGTGATTGCGCCGTGGTTGCACAATCTCGACCAGCATTTGAAGCACTGGGTCTGGTTGATTCTGGTCGTGGTTCTGGTGGTGGGCGTGCGCTGGTGGCTGAAACGGCGCGGGAAGAAAAAGCCGGATCATCAGGCGTAAAACCATTGCCCTGGGTAAGGCGTTCGCGCCGCATCCGACATCCGGTGCACCATGCCTGATGCGACGCTTGTGCGTCTTATCATGCCTACCAAAATTTTACCCATTGAAATAACCACGCACCTCACTGCGCTATTCTGGGTTGAACTGCGGATTCGCCAACATAAAGCCGCCATCCACTATCAACGACTGCCCGGTGGTGTAATTTGCGCCCTCTGAGCACAGCCACGCTACCAGGCTGGCAATCTCATGCGTTGCGCCAAAACGCCGCAGAGGAATCGAAGGCTCCGCGTCGGGCTTCACGTCGCTGTCATCCATGCCATTCATTGGCGTGGCGATCGCCCCAGGCGCGACTGCGTTCACCAAAATCTTATGCCTGACCAGCTCCAGCGCCATCGTTTTGGTTAACCCGCCGAGCGCATGTTTAGCGGCTGTGTAAGCGCTGGCATCCGGCAGCGGCGTATGTTCATGTACCGACGTAATGTTGATGATGCGACCGCCCTGCCCTTGTTTCACCATCTGGCGGGCCGCAATTTGTGAGCATAAAAATGCACCATCGACATCAACGGTAAAAATCTTGCGCCACTCATCGAAAGCCATATCAAGAAACGGCGCTTTGGTCATTGCGCCCGCATTATTCACCAGCACATCAATACGCCCCAGCCGTTGAATGAGTTTCTCCAGCGCCTGCGCACCTTCTGGCAGTTTACCGAGATCCAGCTGCACGATCTCCGCACGTACGCCGTGGCTAACTACCTCACGCGCGGTATCTTTTGCCCCTTCTTCATCTGAGTGCCAGGTAATGCCAATATCAAACCCCTGCTGCGCCAGTAATAACGCGCACTCTTTGCCGATCCCCGAATCGGAGGCGGTAATAATCGCAACCTGTGCCATCGAGTTCTCCACTTAACGCTGAATAAACGTTAAGTATAGAAGGCGCATATCATCAGCGTTTGTAACCCCCGCCCAACGCACCAGTGAGTTGAATGGAAGCATCCAGCCACTGCCCTTGCAATAACAGGCCATTGGCCCGCTCACGCAGCGCGGGGATTCTGGCTTCGCTGACGCGGGAACCAGCAATGATGCCCGCGTTAAAGCGCGCCTGCGCAAGACCTACCACACGCAAGGCATCGCGCTCAATTTGCGCCTGATGCTGGTTTTTCTCCGCAAGTGTCTGAACCTGACTGGCTGCCCGCGCCACGTCATTCACCGCTTCAACCACCGCTTTGTTGTAGCTGGCGATAGACAAGTTGCTTTCGGCTTTTGCGATATCGAGATTGGCGTTAAGACGACCACTATCGAAAATGGGTAGCGTCAGGCCTGCCGTAACGCCCATTTGCTGCGCGGAATGACGGAACAGATCGCTTAAGTGCAACGCATCCTGTTGCAGGAAGGCCATCAGGTTGATGTCAGGATAAAATGCCGCTTTTGCCGCATCAATGGTGCTTAGCGATGACTCAACGTACCAGTGCGCCGCCTGCAAATCTGCCCGCCGGGCCAGTAAGGAGTACCCCAGTTCATCAGGAAGCTGGCTTGCCACTTTCGGCAACGCGACCGGTTTAAGCTTCAATGACTTTGTCTGGTTATTTGTAAGTGCGCTTAACCGTGCCTCAATAATTTTCATTTTCCCCGCGACATCGTTGAGCTGCTGCCGGGTTTTGCTGGCATTAATATCGGTTTCCACACCTTCAACTGAAGAAGTAATCCCGTTCTGATATAGCTGGCGATCGGTCGCGATAATGGTGTTCTGCTCTTTTTCTATTTGCTGCAAGACCGTGTTTAACGCCGCCTGGGTTTGCCACTCCCAGTACAGGCGGGCTACGCTGCCAGCCAGCAATTGGCGGGTTTGCTCGCGTTCCGCCGCCCGTGCTTTAACCGTACCCAGGCGGGCAGTAACCTCCGCCCGATTCTTTCCCCAGATATCGAGATGCCAGCCCGCCGTTAAGCCAAAAGTTCCGTTGGTGTACCACGGACCGGTCGTACCTGCGGCCGGATCGTTCAGAGCAAACGGCCCCATTAAGCCTTCTGCCGACATTTTTTGCCGCTCCATATCCGCAGAAAAGTCGATCTGCGGACCATCCTGAGTAGCAATTGCCTTCGCCTGGGCTTCAGCTAGCTGAATGCGCTGTTCAGCCACCTGCATATCCGGTGCGCTCTGTAGTGCATTGTTAATTAAGGAAGTGAGTTGATTATCGTGATACTCCAGCCACCATTGGCTGTCTGGCCAACCATTTTTCAGCGCCGTGGGTAATGCGGTGTCAACTTGTGCAGCGGGCGTTTGCTGGCTTAACGCCTGGCGGGTTTCATGCATAGGCGCACACCCGGCCAGCATCAGTAACAGCGGAAAACAGGCGATGGCGGGATAAAAGGAATCACGATTCATGGGGGAATAATCAGGTAAGAAAAGGTGCGCGGAGATTACCGTGTGTTGCGATATATTTTTTAGTTTCGCGTGGCAATACATCAGTAGCAATAAAACGACATATCCAGAAAAATATACACTAAGTGAATGATATCTTCCGATTTATCTTAATCGTTTATGGATAACGGCAAAGGGCTTCGTTTTTTCCTATACTTATTCAGCACTCACAAATAAAGGAACGCCAATGAAAATTATACTCTGGGCTGTATTGATTATTTTCCTGATTGGGCTACTGGTGGTGACTGGCGTATTTAAGATGATATTTTAAAA
>ERZ1673739.2497-NODE-2497-length-15263-cov-5.051618_pt1 | contig 15263 bp, 17 predicted proteins | sample MGYA00580210_ERZ1673739 | MGnify/ENA primary metagenome ERZ1673739 (study PRJEB41218, sample SAMN15661749) | gut metagenome | host: Homo sapiens | place: Canada: London | collected 2015-08-20/2019-03-30 | study: EMG produced TPA metagenomics assembly of...
TTCTGATGTGATCCGCGAAGTAATGGACTGCTACGGTGCGGAAAAGAAAGAAACTCCGAATTCTTATACAGTATTAAAAAAAGAGACACAAATCCTGGGAGTTTTTTCACCTCTTGGACGCTGCCTGAAAACATCTTTTGCACTGACACTTGGACAGATCCTGGCAAAAGAAAAAGCAGTGCTTTATCTGAATCTGGAAGAGTATTCCGGATTTGAAGAACTTATGGGAAAAGGATATGTCCATAATTTAAGCGATCTGCTTTACTATGTGCGTCAGGATAATCAGAATCTGATCCACAAAATGAATAGCATGATTCAGACGGTAAATAATCTTGATTACATTCCCCCTGTGCAGATGCCGGCAGACATCCGGGGAACAGCCTGGCAGGTCTGGGAGCAGCTTTTTGGAATGCTCGTTCAGGACAGCTCTTATGAAGTCATTATCCTGGATATAGGAAGCGAAGTGGATGAAAACTTTCAGCTTCTGGATCTGTGTAAGAGGATTTATATGCCCGTACTGTCAGATACCATGTCGTTATGTAAGATCGCACAGTTTGAAAATCTTGTGCGAATCTGGGATTTTCCTCAGATTCTGGAAAAAACGGTTAAAATGACCCTGCCTTTTCATGTCAGTACGGAAATTTCTCCTGCTTATGTAGAACAGCTTATGTGGAGTGAACTTGGTGATTATGTACGTGAATTGATCAGAAAGGAAAAACAATGAGTAAAGACACGTTTCGTAGACTTCGTCGGATGCTGATGGAAGAACTGGATCTGAACAGGGAACTTACGGATAAAGAGATTCTGGACAGGATCGATGAACTGATCCTGAATCAGACGCAGGACTGTCATTTAGTACTGAAAGAGAAAGTGCAGCTGCGTCAGGAACTGTTTTATTCTATTCGTAAACTGGATGTTTTGCAGGAGCTGATCGATGATGAGACTGTAACAGAGATTATGGTCAACGGACCGGATACGATTTTTGTAGAACGCGGCGGAAAGCTGATAAAATGGCATAAGAGTTTTACTTCCGGAGAGAAACTGGAAGATGTTATTCAGCAGATCGTTGGCAAATGCAATCGTGTGGTGAACGAATCTATGCCTATTGTGGATGCAAGACTGGAAAATGGTTCCAGAGTGAATGCAGTGATTTATCCGGTTGCATTAAATGGACCGATTCTTACCATCCGCCGTTTTCCGGAACATCCCATTACAATGGAGAAACTGATCGCATTGGGAAGTATTACAAAAGAATGTGCACAGTTTCTGCAAAAACTGGTGCAGGCCAGATATTCTATGGTGATCGGTGGCGGTACAGGAAGTGGAAAAACCACATTTCTGGCAGCCATGTCTGAGTATATTCCCAAGGATGAGCGCATCATTACCATTGAGGACAATGCGGAACTTCGTATTCAGGGAATAGAAAATCTGGTTCGGCTGGAAGCGAAAATGGCTAACATGGAAGGTGGTAGCTGTGTCAGTATTCGCGATCTGATCAAATCTGCTCTGCGAATGCGTCCGGACAGGATCATTGTGGGAGAAGTCCGGGGTGGAGAAGCGATGGATATGCTTCAGGCGTTGAATACCGGACATGAAGGTTCTCTTAGCACCGCCCATGCAAACAGCAGCAAAGATATGCTCTCCCGTCTGGAAACCATGACACTGATGGGTGTAGATCTGCCGCTGGAAGCCATTCGCAGACAGATCGCATCTGGCGTGGATATTCTCATTCATCTGGGAAGAATGCGGGATAAGTCAAGGAAGGTGTTGGAAATAACAGAAGTATGCGGCTTTGAGAAAGGAGAAATCCAGGTACAGCTGCTGTATCAGTGGCAGGAGGGTAAAGGACTGGTGCAGACATCCTCTCTCTGCCATCTGGAAAAACTGGAAAGAGCGGGGATCAGATTATGAAAGGGAAAGAAAAAGAACAGTTATATGCAAAAAGAGATTATGAACACTACAGCTTTTCCATAAAGGAGCTGGCAGGATATCTGGCACAGGGGATCGGTATCTGTCTGATGATAGATTATCTGTTTTATAAGAGTACGCTGGTATTGATGCTGATGGTGCCGGTACCGTTTCTGTATATAAAATGGCAGCAGAAACAGCTTATACAGGCGCGGAAAAAAAACTGAATTATGAATTTAAAGATGCACTTACTTCCCTGAGTGTTGCCGTACAGGCAGGATATTCTGTGGAAAGCGCGATTAGTGCATGTGTAAGGGATCTGGAACGGCTTTATGGAAAAGGCACGGATGTACTCGAAGAATTTCGGTATATAGAAAGCCAGCAGCATATCAGCGTTCCACTGGAAGAGCTGTTTTATGATCTGGGCGAAAGAAGCCAGGTAGAAGATATTGAAAATTTTGCTTCGGTATTTTATACAGCGAAACGTACAGGCGGAGATATGAACAGAGTCATTCAGAAAGTGGCCCGTATGCTTGGGGATAAAATCGATGTGAAAAAAGAGATAGAAGCCACACTTGCAGCAAAGAAGTCAGAGCAGATGATCATGAGTCTGATGCCTGTTGGAATCATTTTATATATGCAGGTGACTTCACCCGGCTTTTTAAGTGTTCTTTACGGAAATCCCTTTGGAATTGCCGCAATGACTGTATGCCTTGCAATTTATGCAACTGCATACTGGCTTGGAAGAAAAATTGTGGATATTGAGGTGTAAACGAAAGAAATGTGGGTACATGTGGTTGTTTTTGTCGTAATTGTGGGAGCACTGGCCGGATGGAAAAAAGGATGGATCCCTTCCGATGGAATCGGAGGAAAAAAAGGTATTCAGCTTTTTGCAGCAGTAGCAATAGCAGGAAATATCATAGGAATGCTTCTGACGGCAGGAAGTGGAAACGGGCAGGTATACTCACAGGGTTATCGACTGGAAAAGGAAGATACAGGATCTTATGAAAAAGAATTTCTGGTATCTGTGGATGGAAAAGAAGCAGAATCTGTATATGTTCAGATACCGGAAAAAGAACAGGAAGAAGTGATTGAGCAAAAAGAGAGCCGTCCGCTTACTGAGCAGGAAAAGATACAAAGGAGTATTCAGGAAGAGATCAGCAGATATAATGAAGAAAAAAATGACCCTGATTATTATTATCTTCCGGATGAGCTGAGTGGACAACAACTTCTCTGGCAAAAACCGGATGATCATTCAGGTGTTTTTCTGGCAGGTATCTTTTTTCTGACAGCACTGGTGATGCTGGTGATAAAAGGACGGGAAGAGCAGGTAAAGCTGCAAAAACGTTATGAAGAACTACTGCTGGAATATCCCGGACTGATCATGAAGTTTACGCTTCTGGTACAGGCAGGAATGACTGTGAGAAAAGCTTTTCAGAAAATTTCTCTGGATTACGCAAAGAAAAGAAAAAGACAGCAAAAGTTTGCCTATGAAGCGATTCGTACCGTGTGTTATGAAATGGACAGCGGTATTTCGGAAGCAGAAGCCTACCGAAGATTCGGAGAGCGATGCGGCCAGGTAAAATATAAGACACTGGCAACCCTTCTGATCCAGAACTTACAGAAAGGAAGCAGGCAGATGGCAGATGTTCTGGAGAGGGAAGCAGCAGAAGCCTGGGAAGAACGAAAAAGAAAAGCCCGTGTACTGGGTGAAGCAGCAGCCACAAAACTTCTGCTGCCTATGATCATGATGCTGATGGTAGTAATGGCAATCGTCATGATACCGGCGTTTCTTTCTTTTTATGGAGGTATGTAGAAATGCTGTCTTAGAGTGTGTTTGGAAAATGTTTTCTGCGAAATATGTTGTAAATTGGAACGTGCAGATGTAGAAATGAATCTTTAAGCACTCATTGGAGCCTATTTGAAGACGGAGGAAGAGAAATGGAAAATTTAAGAGAACTTGTGTGGAACTTTGCAGAGGAAGAGGACGCGGTAGGCGTTGTGGAAATCATACTTATTCTTGTGGTCCTGATCGGACTTGTCATTATTTTCAAAGAACAGATTACAGATCTTGTCCAGAACATTCTCTCAAAGATAACCAAACAAAGTAATTCTATCTGATTCCGGGAAAGAGGGAGGTGTATTTTCTGATGGAAAAACGAGGCAGCATTACTTTGTTTCTCACACTTATGCTCAGTCTGCTGCTATCTCTGGTAAGTACCAGCATACAGTCTGTACAGATGGCCGCAGCCAGAACACAGATTTTAAACGGGATGGATATTGGACTGTATTCTCTGTTCGGACAGTATGATAAAAATCTTCTGGAGAAGTATGAGCTGTTTGCAGTGGATGGCTCTTTCGGCGGAGGCAGCCTGGATATGGCAGGTGTGTATGACAATCTGGAATCCTATATGAAACCCGTGCTGAAACAGAACAGTCAGAAACTGTCTGTAAAACAGGGTGGATTCAGCGGCTATCGTCTTCTGACAGATGAAGACGGAGAAATCTTTTACAGTCAGATTGTATCTTACATGCAGGAAACACTGGGAAGTCAGGGGATACAGCTCCTTCTTGACAGAATGTCAGACAGAAACAGAAAGACACAGGAAGCAGATCAAAAAGCAAATGAAGCAGAAAATAAAGGGTCACTTAGTCAGTATGATTCAGAAATGAATCAGGCATCCAGCAAAAGCCAGCAGGCGGCAGAAGAAGCGGCAAAGAGGCAGGAAGAGCAGGGAGGAGATTTTCAGGCTCCCTCCCCGGATTTTCAGAGTCCTTCTTCGGAACCTGTGAAAAATCCTATCACCGTAATCAAAAGAATTATGAAAATGGGTGTGCTGGAACTGGTTCTTCCTTCTGGAAAAGGAATTTCCACTGCGCAGATAGAAAAAGGGAATCTGGTTTCTGTACGGGAACTTCAGAAAGGAATGCAGATGCCGGATGGATTTCTTCCGGATGAAAGTTACAGTGGTGCGGTTTTATTTCAGCAGTATCTGATAAGCAAACTGGGAAATTATACAAAACCATCGAAAAACAGTCTTGCCTATCAGATGGAATATATTTATGCGGGAAAGAACTCAGATCTTGATAATTTAAAATCTGTGGCATCCAGGCTTTTATTTCTGAGAGAAGGCGTAAATTTTGCATGTCTTCTTGGGGACAGTGTGAAAAGAAGTCAGGCACAGGCTCTTGCGACTGCGATTGCGGCAGGATTTCTGATTCCTCCCGCTGCGACAGTCATTGAAAGTGCTCTGCTGCTTTGCTGGGCGTTTGCGGAAAGTGTTCTGGATGTGCGGGAGCTTTTTGACGGTGGAAAGATTCCGCTGGTCAAGACAGGGGAAGAGTGGCAGATTTCTCTTGAAAATCTTCCGGAACTTATGAATGGTCTGGATTCCATGAGAAAAAAACATGAACAGGGCATGAACTATGAAGATTATTTACAGGTTTTACTGCTTTCTTCGAAAAGAGGCCAGAAAATCTGGCGTTCCATGGATATGATCGAAGATACGATCCGTAAATCAGACGGCAGACCTGCGTTTTGTCTGGATTCATGTATCACGGCCATAGAAGCCTCTGTGGATGTGGAAGCGAATCGAAGAAAGACCTTTCATGTAACCAGACAATATTGTTATGAATAAAAAAAGAAAGGGGAGGCAGGAAGGTGCTTTTACAGAAAGAAATGAAAAATGTGAAAACAGACAGATGGAAAAATTTCAGAGAAAGGAAATGCTTTTTAAAGTTTTGGAAAAAATTTTCTGTAAAAGTATCTTCCTGTTTCTCATTTGAAATGTTAAAAGGAAGTCTTGCAGTGGAAACTGCGCTGGTACTTCCGTTGTTTTTTCTGGGAATTGTCACCATGATTTCTTTTATGGATATTTATCAGCTTCAGACAGAACATCTGACGGAATTGTGTTCCAGAGCGAAACAGGCGGGCATGTATGCGTACCTCACCGGAGGAAACAGTGTGGAAGAAATGACTGTTCCGGATATCTACATGTATCATCCATTTGGAGGTCTGGTTCCATTAAGAGATGTCAGAATGATCAATTATGTGAAAGTGCATACCTGGACAGGAAAGACATATGAAAAAAATGTGGCAGATTCGGAAAATAAAACAGAAACCATGGTTTATGTTACAGAATCAGGAAATGTGTGCCATAAAGACCCAGGATGCAGTTATCTGAATCTTTCTATTAATCAGATTGCGGGAAATCGTGTTGCGGGACTAAAAAATGAGAACGGAGAATTTTATTCTGCCTGCGAAATATGCAGCAGAAATCAGAAACCGGCAGGGATGGTGTTTGTGACCGGACAGGGAAACAGGTACCATAATCTGGAAACGTGCAGCGGGTTAAAGCGAAACGTGAGACTGATAAAGGAATCTGATGCAGCAGGGATGGGAATGTGCAGCAGATGCGGATAGAAACATACAATGACCATAAAAGAATGTGAAAAAATGTATGGAAACTGTGGACAGAATGTATAAAAGTATACAGCGAATGTGGATAGAAGTATATAAAACAGATGGAAGAGATGAATAAAAGATTTATGAGAGAAGTATGTATTGTATGTTTTCTGGGAATCAGTTCCTGGACAGATATAAAAAAGAGAAAAATCTCATTGCCTCTGTGTGCAGGCGTTGCAGCAACAGGGATATTCTGGATGATCCGGCAGAACAACATAAACTGGGAATGCCTTGTCAGAGCAGGAATCGTCTGTTTTCTGACAGGAGTGAGTATTTTAAGCAGAGGGGCATTGGGAATGGGAGATGTCTGTCTGGTTCTGGCATTGGGGACAGTAACATTTCTGGAAGAATTTATCGTTTCGCTGACAGCCGGAATGCTTTTGTCGGCGGTATACTCCATGATTCTGCTGACAGTCTTTCATAAAAGCAGGAAAACAGAGATTCCGTTTGCTCCGTTTTTACTGGCGGGATATATAGGAGGGCTTTTTCTATGAAAACATCAACTTTTATGAAAACGTCAAAAGGAAGCATGACAGTGGAAACAGCGTGTGTGATGCCTTTGATCTTACTGACACTGGTGGGAGTTTTGTATCTGAGTTTTTTTGTGCACAACAGGGCATGGCTGACGGCTGCGGCATATGAAGCAGCAGTAAGCGGAGAAATGGAAAGCATCAAAAAAGACGGGCAGATTTATGAAACTGCAAAGATGAGAAGTGAAGAACTTGGAAATGTGGGATTTTTCGGAGCGGAAAATCTGACTACACAGACAAATGTAGGAGATGAAGTGCAGGTAACATATGATCTGGATACCATTGCTTCTTATGGCGGATTTTCCTGGCATCTGCGTACAGAGGGGACTGCCAGAATCGTAACTCCGGTCAAACATATTCGAAGGATACGTGCAGCGGCTGCAGTGGTGAAAGGAGTATCGCAGTAACTATGAGAACAGAATATAAAAGGGATATGAATCACAATTACCTTATTCTTTACGGAGAGAACGAAATTGATACCGGTTCTTATCAGGTAAGAATGCTGGCCGGAAATGTGATTCCATCTCTGCTTAAATGCAGGATTCAGGGAGTGGATGGAACTTTTATGCTTTATTATGATGTGACTTCCAGACAATCCCTGCTGTCTGCTTATGAAGGAAAAAAACTGAAACTGGAAGATCTCCGGCTGATTTTTGGTGGTTTTGTCAAAGTAATGGAAGATACGGCAGAATATCTGATTGATCCCGGACAGCTTCTGATTGCACCGGAATATATTTTTGTGGAAATGGAAAGCAGGCAGATTTATTTCTGTCTGATGCCGGGGATGGAAAAAGATATCAGAAACCAGTTTCTGGCACTGACCGAATATATTCTGCCTCAGATCGATCACGAAGAGGAAGCAGCTGTCATGCTTGGATACGGAGTATATCGAAGGTCTATGGAAGACAGCTTTCACCTGGAACATGTCAAGGAAGAGCTGTACAGAGTAAAAGAAGAACATACGGAAGATAAGAATTCAGATGAATTTTTACAGGATATGGAAAGAGAAACCGGATTTTTCCCGGAGGAAGAAAATGACAGGGATCTTTTTTTCAGAGAAAGAGAAGAAAGAACAGGAAAAAGAAAAAAAGCAGAGGTGGCAGATCACATAATCAGGACAGGTACAGGAAAACAAGCAGAAAACAGAATGTCTGCTGTTATGGGAAAAATTGCTGTAATGATGGGATGCCTGCTTGGGGCAGCATTGCTGTTTCTTCTTGAATATCTGGGATATCTGCCCTATATTCAGATGGAAATACTTCTTGGAGGAATTGTCATACTGATGGGGATTGCCATGGCAGTCACTTTGGTCGTGGAGAAGAAAAAACAAAGAGAACAGAAAAAACAGGAAGAGCAGAAAGAGCAGCGAAAGAGAAGGCAGACTCTGTACAAAAAAAGGCTGGAACAGGAGCCAGGGCAGCAAAAGAACAGGGATGCAAATACACAGGACAAAAAAACACCAAAGCAGGATGAAGAATGGGATAGGGATTTCAGGGAAAAAGAGATGGAAATTCAGAAAAACGATCCGCAGCCTTCTGGAAAAACAAAACAGAATGGATTATTGAAAAATTTGAGAAAAGGTGGAAATTCCCAGGATTATTTTGGAGAGACTATGGTTCTTTCCATGAACGTACAGGCCGGTCCTGCCAGTCTGGTCAGCAGGGAACCGGGAGAACTGGCGACGATTTATCTGAATGAGGAACTGACAGTGATCGGAAAACTGGAGAATGCATGTGATGCAGTCATTGATCTCCCGACGGTGAGCAGGGTTCATGCAAAAGTCCGCAAAAGAGAGGAAGAATATTATCTCACGGATCTGAATTCCAGGAATGGAACCTCTGTAAATGGACGGCTTCTGCGTCCGGAAGAAGAATATCTGCTGCAGGCAGAAGATGAAGTGGATTTTGCACAAGCAAGGTACATATTTCTGAAATAGAATTGTGAATAATTTTTTTGAAAAAATTTCAGATATTTGATACAATGAAAGCCAGATGATTTGTTTTGATCTTTATAATAAGAAATAAGAAAAGAGGATGCATGTGGAAGAATTAAAAAAAGAGCCTCTCACAGAGATTCTTGTTCTGATCAATGTACTGGTTTTTCTTGCAGTGGAGCTGACAGGCGGTTCAGATGATACCGTACATATGCTGCAATGTGGAGCAGCATATACTCCGGTGGTTCTGGAAGGAGAGTATTACAGGTTATTTACCTGTATGTTTTTGCATTTTGGAGTACAGCATCTGTTAAACAATATGCTTCTTCTGTTTGTACTGGGAGGAAGATTGGAACGCACCATGGGAAAAATAAAATATCTTCTGATTTATATACTGGGAGGAATCGGCGGAAATGTTCTGTCTTTTCTGCTGGAATGTAAAACCGGGGAATATGCGGTATCCGCCGGAGCATCAGGAGCAATTTTTGCCATCATGGGAGCCATGATCTATGCTGTACTCAGAGGCAGAGGAAGAATAGAGGATCTCTCTGCACGCCAGATTATAATCATGGCTGTGCTTTCCCTTTATTTTGGTTTCATCAGCAGCGGAGTGGATAATGCAGCTCATGTAGGAGGGTTGCTCAGTGGATTTCTGCTTGCGGTTATCCTGTATCATCCGCATATGTCTGCCGGCAGAAATACAGAAAAAACAGAACCATGACCAGGCCGGCTCTGGAAGCTTAAAGAGCCTCCGTGTGCCTGAGTTATTTCCCGGCATATACAAAGCCCAAGACCGGTTCCGTTTGATTTGTAAGTCACGAAGGGAGAAAAAATATGTTCACTCTGTTCTTTCGTAATACCGCAGCCGTTGTCCCGAACTGAGATGGAAATGCCGCCATGAACCTGCGCCAGAGATACGATGATTTTTCCGTGAGGATGTTCAATGGATTCTCTGGCATTTCTCAGAAGATTAAAAAGAACCTGGCGCATTTTTACGCGATCCAGGGAAACCGGAAAGGGCAGTGTCGGTATATGGGTTTCCAGAGTGATTCCAAGATAGTCAAGCACTGGTTTTTCGCAAGACAGAACGGTTTTCAGAAATTCACAGGGATTTACGGAAACAGGATGAATATTTCCGGCATGGTTATAATCAGAAAGTGCATTTAATAATTCTTTGACATAATCCAGGCTGTCCATGAGACAATCCCATTGCCGGTAACGGCAGACTTCCGGGTGGTCGGATGCCATCAGTTGAAGTTCACTGCTGATCAGAGCAACTGGATTTCGGATTTCATGGCTGAATTTTGATAAAATAAGCTGTAAGTCTCTTTTTGATTGTTCTATTGTAAGATCAGTCTGCATATCATCACCTCAAGGAAAGTGTATCACTGTAAAATCTGACTGGCAACAGGATTCGTACTACAAAGTTCGTATGAAAGCGACAGAAAAAAGACAAAGAGAAAGAAGGAAGAAAAATGGATAACTGTATTTTTTGCAAAATCGCAAATGGGGAAATTCCATCTGCAACTCTTTATGAAGATGAAGATTTCAGAGTAATTCTGGACCTTGGCCCGGCAACTAAAGGACATGCGCTTATTTTACCAAAGGCACATGCGGCAAATATTTATGAGCTTTCAGATGAAATGGCAGCAAAGGCAATGGTTCTTGCCAAAAAGATGGCAACCGCTATCACAGAGGGACTTAAATGTGATGGATTTAATATTGTACAGAATAATGGAGAAAGTGCAGGACAGACAGTATTTCATTTCCATATGCATCTGATTCCAAGATATGATCACGACGGAGCAGGCATTACATGGACATCGGGAACACTTACAGATGCAGACAAGGAAGAAATCCTGGCAAAAGTAAGGGTCTGATGATAAAAACCAGATGACGAACAGGGAATTTGAAAAAATTTACAGGAAATATCGTGGTTATGCAATCCGGATAGCCAGTTTGATTTTACATAACAGAAATGAAGCAGAAGATATCTGTCAGGATGTTTTTGAAACCGTATACAGTATGGGTGATGAGGTCGATTTTTCTGATGAAGCGAAACTGGGCGGGCTGATTAAAACAATGACTTTTAATAAAACGATGGATTATTATAAAAAAGGATATCGAAAATATGAATGTGCCGGTTCGGACAAGCTGGAGGAGTTTACAAAGGCAGAAAGTCATCTGACAGGCGCGAATGCGGAAGACTGGGTTCTTGCTTTAGAGGCAAATGTGTATATGAATTCTGTCTTTGAGAAACTCAGAAAAGAAAACCCCACTAATTATGAAATTTATGTCAATGTAAAAATTTCCAATATTTCTCCCCGTTCAGTTGCCGAAAAATTCAACATGAGTGAAAACAGTATAAACAACAGGATCATGAGAACAAAACGCTGGTTAATGAAAGAATATAATAAAATGTTAGATCAGAAAGAATAAAGTGTGTCTGAAAATATTCAGGCACACTTTAGTTTTGCAGAAAAATCGTGCGAACGGAATGTTCTTTTCTCTATTCGTTTATTTCCGGCAGCAGGAATCAATCAGAGAAGTAATCTTCTCGATGGAATTGATATGGTTGCTGGCAGACATTGCATCAATGTATGTCTGACGGTCTGCATACAGTTTCCGAATGGCATCCAGGAGTGTCTGTTCGGTGATTTCTTCTTCTTCCAGAACCATACTGAATCCCTGACGTTCAAAGGAACGTGCATTGAGAATCTGGTCGCCACGGCTTGCTTTGGCAGAAAGCGGAATGAGAAGATTTGGCTTTTTCAGTGCATTTAATTCACAGATTGCGTTAGCTCCTGCACGGGAGATCACAATATCGGCAAGGGCAAACATGTCAGCCAGTTCATCCTTAATATATTCATACTGTACATAACCGGCAGTATTTTTCAGGCTTTCGTCCATTTTTCCCTTTCCACACAGATGGATAACCTGAAATTCTTTCAGAAGCTGAGGAAGAATTTTCCGGACATTTTCATTAACAGAAGCGGCACCCAGACTGCCTCCGATTACCATAAGGACTGGTTTGTCGGAAGTAAAACCACAGAAGGAACGTGCAGCTTCTTTGTCTCCCTGCATCAGTTCCTGACGGATAGGGGTTCCGGTAAGAACTGCCTTGTCAGCCGGCAGATTTTTCACAGTTTCCGGGAAATTACAGCATACCTTTGCAGCAGACGGAATGCAGAGCTTATTGGCAAGTCCGGGTGTCATATCAGATTCATGAATGATAGCAGGTACTTTACATTTTTTTGCGGCAATGACAACCGGGACAGTGACGAATCCCCCTTTGGAAAAAACAACGTCCGGTTTTAACTGTTTCAATAATTTCTTTGCTTCACTGAATCCTTTCAGAACACGGAAAGGATCGGAGAAATTTTTCCAGTCAAAATATCTGCGGAGTTTTCCGGAAGAAATTCCATAATAAGGAATGCCAAGTTCTTCGATCAGTTTTTTTTCAATTCCGTTATAAGAGCCGATATAGGAAATCTGATATCCCATTTCCTGAAGTCTGGGAATCAGTGCGATATTTGGGGTTACGTGGCCGGCAGTACCGCCGCCGGTAAGAACTATATGTTTCATAGGGGTCCTCCTGATAAATCTTTTTTACAAATAACTTTTTATATGTTATTATTAACCTAACTATGAACCTACATGAGAAAATTGTCAAGGAAAGATAAAGAGAACAGGGAGGAAAATGGATAATAAGGACACAGACAGATTTTTAGAAGAACTATATGTAAACGGTGCGGAATTTATGGAACAGGATATTCTGCGAAGAAACGGGATAGATCCGTTACAGGCACCACCGGAAGAACCGGAAGAAATAACAGACAGACACTATGCACAGATGATTGCACATTTAAGATCGGAAAGAAAGTACAGAGAAGAGACTCAGAAAGTGATCGGACCGAAAGAACTGGGCTGGAGAGAACCCTCGTTTCTTTTCTGGATATATCGTTTATTTCCGGCAGCAACTGCTGTTCTGATCGGATGTATGGTGGGAATGCTCAGTATGATCGAACTGGGACGATATTTTGGCTGATATCCAAATAAAGTCTGTTTTTTGTAAGTAAAAAACAGGTTTTCAGCGAAACAGGAAAAAAAATAAAAAAAAATTTCATTCAGGCGTGATTTTTTCCTTTTTGATTCGTATTATATATGTAATGGAAGTTTACAAAGAAATGGAGGCCGGATTTTTACGGAAAGAAAAGGCATCTGGTGAACTTTTCAGCATCAGAAAGAATTACAGGATAAATAAAGGAAACGGAAGAAACTGTAAACGTACATTACAATCCTGTATAAATAAGGTTTGCCTGAAAAAATGAAATTTGTTTTCTGGATACCAGCAATATACATGAAACAAACTGCGGCAAACGTATAAAAAAACGGAGACTCGGACAGAGTCTCCGTTTTTTTGCCATACTTCGGAATATCCGCCTGACCCAAATTCAGTAAGTTTCCTGCTGACATTGCGTATATCTGCCCAATACTCACAGTATATTTATGATTTACAGAAATAAAATTTTAAATATACAGCATAAAGACCAAAACTTATCTATTTAATAATAATATTTTTGTAAAAAATTCAGAAAAAACTGTTACTTAAAATTGTTGTAGTGTATAATATAAATAAAGAGAATAGGAAGATTGACAGGCAAAGGAAGATTTGTGCCTGTATGATGATGGAAAACAGAGAAACACGTGAAAAATCTGTATATTGGAAGGAAAGGAGGGTTTCGTATGAAGCTTACTTTTATTGGTGCGACACATGAGGTAACAGGTTCCTGCTATTATCTGGAAGCTGCCGGACATAAATTTCTTGTGGACTATGGAATGGAACAGGGACCGGATTATTATGAAAATGTGGAAATCCCGGTTCCTGCAAATGAACTGGACTTTGTACTTCTGACTCATGCCCATATGGATCATTCGGGAAATCTGCCCGCTCTTTATGCAAAAGGTTTTCAGGGACCGATCTATGCAACAGATGCTACCTGCCATCTGTGCGACATTATGCTCCGTGACAGTGCGCATATCCAGATGTTTGAGGCTGAGTGGAGAAACAGAAAAGGCAGACGACAGGGGAAACCGGAATTTGTACCTGCCTATACAATGGAAGATGCCATGGGTGTGATCAAAAACTTTGTGAGCTGTCAGTATGAAAAAGTGGTCATTCCGGCCGCCGGAATTTCCGTACGTTTCATTGATGCCGGACATCTTCTTGGCTCTGCGAGTATTGAGATCACGATTACAGAAGGCGAAAAAACACGGAAACTGGTATTTTCCGGCGATATCGGAAATACGCATCAGCCGTTGATCAAAGACCCGCAGTATCTGCACAGTGCAGATTATGTGATCATGGAATCTACATACGGAGACAGAAGCCACGGAGAAAAGCCGGATTATGTAAAGCTGCTTGCACAGATCATACAGGAAACTTTTGACAGAGGCGGCAATCTGGTCATTCCGTCTTTTGCAGTAGGCAGAACACAGGAGATGCTGTATTTCATCCGCCAGATCAAAGCAGACGGACTGGTAAGCGGACATGATGGCTTTAAAGTTTATGTGGACAGTCCTCTGGCAAATGAAGCAACAACTATTTTTTCAGAACATCAGTATGACTGTTTTGATGAAGAGGCAATGGAGCTGATCCGGAAAGGAATCAACCCGCTTAGCTTTCCGGGGCTGAAGATATCTGTAACCAGTGATGATTCCAGGGCGATCAACTTTGACGGAGACTGTAAGGTGATCATCTCCGCAAGCGGAATGTGTGATGCAGGACGTATCAAACATCATCTGAAACATAACCTGTGGGATGAAAAAAATACGATCCTGTTTGTAGGATATCAGGCTGTGGGAACACTGGGAAGAGCTCTGCTGGAAGGGGCAGTGGATGTAAAACTCTTCGGAGAATCCATACATGTGGCAGCACATATCTGCCGTATGCCGGGCATCAGCGGTCATGCAGACGTGAACGGACTTCTGGACTGGGCGAAAGCTTTCGAAGAAAAACCGGAAAAAGTATTTATTACTCACGGGGATGATGCAGTAACGGAAATTTTTGCAAAACGGCTGAAAGAGGAACTTGGATATGACACCATGGCACCGTTTAGCGGTACGGTGTATGATCTGGCAGAAAATACCTGTATCTATCAGGCGGAAGGTGTGAAAATTAAAAAGGCTTCTGTTTCTCCGAAAGCGTCCAAAGCTGCCAGGGCATTTGAAAAACTTCTTGCACTTGGATACCGTCTGCTTTCTGTTATTAAGAAAAACGAAGGAACGCCAAATAAAGATCTGGAACGTTTTTCCAGAGACATACAGTCTCTGTGCGATAAATGGGACCGCACAGATTCGCAGGAGTAAATAACTGCCTGTGAAGAACTGGTACTGGCTATATAAAAATCGCTCAGACTGATCTGAG
>ERZ1673739.2500-NODE-2500-length-15250-cov-28.857321_pt1 | contig 15250 bp, 9 predicted proteins | sample MGYA00580210_ERZ1673739 | MGnify/ENA primary metagenome ERZ1673739 (study PRJEB41218, sample SAMN15661749) | gut metagenome | host: Homo sapiens | place: Canada: London | collected 2015-08-20/2019-03-30 | study: EMG produced TPA metagenomics assembly of...
TTGTTAATTTGTGGCTTGACAAGCAAGCCATCGGATTTATCTTTCCGATTCACTAATAAAAATGGGTGAACATTTTGTTCACCCACTTTTTTTATACTAAATTGGAAATACCCATATTTTGAATAGGTTTTTACATCTGTTCCGGAGCCTTTAAGCCTATTGTTTCAAGACCCTTCTTAATAGCATCTCTAACAGCCATAACTACAGCAAGTCTAGCTTTCTTTAATTCGCCTTCACTGTTCATAATATTATTTTCATTATAGAACTTGTTAAATGTCTTACAAATTTCAATAATGTGTCTTGTAATAATGTATGGTTCGTTCTTTTCTGCTGCATCTACGAACTTAGCAGGGAATTCATCAAGAGCCTTGCATACATTTACACTAGCTTCATCAGTAAGTAAAGTAGTATCAACGCTACCTTCAATAGAGTCAACACCGGCTTTTCTTAAAATACTGCAAGCTCTAGCATGAGTATACTGTGCATAAGGGCCAGTTTCACCTTCAAAGCTAAGCATCTTTTCTAAATCAAATACAACATTCTTAATTCTTGAGTTATATAAATCATCAAAAATAATTGCACCGATACCAACTTCTTCAGCAACTGTTTCCTTATTTTCAAGGTTAGGATTCTTGCTTTCGATGATACCTCTAGTCTTTTCAACAGACTGGTTAAGAATATCTTCCATAAGTACAACGTGACCCTGTCTTGTACTTAACTTACCGTCACCAAGACTTACAAGCCCAAAAGGAACATGAACTAAATCCTTTGCCCATTCATAGCCCATAAGGTCAATAACCTTGAACCACTGTGCAAAGTGAAGATTCTGGTCAAGAGCAGTAATGTAAATACACTTGTCAAAATCGTAAGTTTCTTTTCTGTAAATAGCAGCTGAAATATCTCTTGTAGGATAGAGAGTACCACCGTCACTTCTAAGAATAAGACAAGGTGGCATATTGTACTTTTCAAGGTCTACAATCTGAGCACCCTGACTTTCTGTAAGAAGATTTTTCTCCTTAATTTCTTCTACAACAGCTGCCATTTTGTCATTGTAGAAACTTTCACCGGCATAGCTATCAAAACTTACGCCAAGTCTTTTATAAATTCTGTTAAATTCAAGCATACTGATGTCGCAGAACCACTTCCAAAGGTCAAGGGCTTCCTTATCGCCTTCCTGCATCTTTACAAGCCAAGCTCTAGCCTCATCGTTAAGAGATGGGTCCTTGTCGGCTTCCTGATGGAACTTAACATAAATACGGCTTAATTCCTTAATATCGTCTTTTTCAACAGCCTCTTTGTTACCCCATTTCTTGTAGGCAACAATAAGCTTACCAAACTGAGTACCCCAGTCACCTAAGTGGTTGATACCAACACACTTGTAGCCAAGAGTCTTATAAATATTGTAAAGAGCATTACCAATAGCTGTTGAACGTAAATGTCCAATGTGGAAAGGCTTTGCAATATTAGGTGAAGAATAGTCAAGAACAACAGTCTTGCCCTTACCAAGTTCACTGTTTACATAGTCGCCCTTTTCTTCAAGAACCTTTGTCAAAATATTCTTAACGTAAACACTCTTATCTACGTAGAAGTTAATGTATGCACCTACAACCTGAATATCTGAAACAAAATCAGGCTTAACAAGTTTTGAAACAATATCCTGTGCAATAAGTGGAGGTGCTTTTCTTAAAGTCTTTGCTAATCTGAAGCAAGGGAAAGCATAGTCACCCATTTTTGTATCAGCAGGAATTTCAACAGCTGTTTCTATATCGGATACTTCAAGCTCTGCTGCCTGAGCAATAGCCTGAGCAATACCTTTTACAAAATCCATAGTCATTCTCCTTAAAATTATAATCGTAATAACATAAATATACAGATTAATTATAACACAAATGTTTTTTTATGGCAATAAAAAAAGCCCCATATAGGGGCTTTTTATTAGAATTTATTATAAATTCAAGCTGTTAATCCAATTTTCAACAGTTTTGCTGTCTGCGTGAGGACGCAATACCTTGCCATTTATCCACTTTGTAGATGCTGAACAAGACTTCTGTAAAATGCTGTCAGTCTTACCCATACCACTTCCACCAGAAGTTGCAAAAGTAACAACTGTCTTACCTGAGAAATCATAGCTTTCTAAGAAAGTCTGTACAATTCTTGGTGCTTCGTACCACCAAATAGGAAAACCAACAAAAACTGTGTCATACTGGTCCATATTTTCAACCTTGTCAGCAATAGTTGGTCGAGAGGCTTTATCCTGCATTTCTACAGAACTACGGCTACTTTTGTTCTGCCAGTTTAAATCAGCAGATGTATATTTTTCTGTAGGAGCTATTTCAAAAATATCTCCCTTTACTACATCAGAAATAGTCTTTGCCAAAACCTTTGTGTTGCCTTCTGCTGAAAAATATGCTACCAATGTTTTACTCATTATAATTCCTCCTCAAATTCATACTTACAATAATGTTATACACCTTTGAGTAAACTATAAGTCAATAGTTTTTTGAAAATTTTCATATACTTTTCATTATTGCAATAACATCAAGAGAATTTATAACACCGTCGCCATTGTAGTCAGCATTTTCAGTTGAAAACTTATCTAATGCCATTCCAGAAATATTTTTCAATATAAGAACTGCATCTTTTCTATCTACCTTGCCGTCATCATTTACATCCCCTAACAGTGTATTTGAATAACCATTACTGTTCTTAAATACTGTATAATGTGCTGAGTTAAGAGTTGGCACATTGTCCTTTTCACCCTTATCCACATTTTGATACCAGTTAATAGCACTTTGGTCACCATTAAGGAGATATGCTACTTCGCCACTTGATAACTGGTCATCTGTAACTGCTATGGCTCTTGATGAAGAAATTCCACAGTTCTCATTGTAATAGCAATTTGTTATTGTCCCTTCATTATATCTATCACTAGCTATCGCGTTGGAATTTATAGTACCTTTTATTTTACCATTATACAAGCAGTTAGATACTGTACCTTTGGTTTCACCTGCAATACCACAACAGTAATACTTTCCAACTGTTGTAGCATTACTATAGCAATTTTCTATATTACTATAACTGTAGCCATAACCAACAAATGAACCTACATAGTAACAACTACTTTTTCCAAAATAACTGTCTACTATAGAGAGATTTTTTATTATACCCTTATTCATTTTTCCAAAAAAGCCACAATAATTTTCTGTACCATTGGAATACAATCCACTTATACTATAACCTATTCCATCAAATACACCATTATAGCTATCACTTGAGTTTGAATATCCCCTTCCTATTGGCGTCCAATTATACTTTGGTGTACCCTGTACATTGCCACTGCTGTCTAACAAGTTTTCATTGGCAACTATATCTGAAGTAAGTTTAGCATTTATGTTTACATTGCCTGCGTCTACATACCTTTGGAACCATATTAAATTACCATAATTGCCTATTTCGTAGTATTCGCCTACAAGTTGTGGTTCTTCTACACCATATTCGCAATATGTACAAATACCATTTTTGTATTTTCCATGAGTACAAGCCTTATTACATATATCACATATACCATTATTGTATACATGGCTATGTTTATCTAAATCGTTTGTATATATATTGTCACCCTTGTAAACTCTATAATGTTCGGAATTAAGTGTCGGTGCATTGTCCTTTTCGCCCTTATCCACATTCTGATACCAGATAATGTTATTTTGACTGCCATTAAGGAGATATGTAACTTCCCCACTTGCCAACTGCTTATCTGTAACTAATGTTGCTCTTTCTGATGAAGCTCCACAATTTTTATTGTAGTAGCAATTTGTTAGTTTTCCAAAATTTCTATAGTCACTAGCTATTGCATTACAATAATCTTTTCCTGATATTTTACCATTATATAAACTGTTAGATATTTTCCCTGTTATCTCTCCAGCAATGCCTCCACTGTGCCTATAGCTAACTATTGTAGCACTACTATAGCAATTTTCTACACTACTGTTAGATACATTACTTCCAATAAATGTACCTACATAGGAGCAATTTTCTCCTCCAAAATAACTGTCTACTATAGAGAGATTTTTTATTGTACCATCATGGGATTTTCCAAAAAAGCCACAGTAATCATTTGTACTATTGGCATACAATCCACTTATACTATAGCCAGCTCCATCAAATATACCCCTATAGCTATTCTGTACTAATGAGTATACTTTTCCTATTGGTGTCCAATTATACTTTGGTGTACCCTGTACATTGCCACTACTGTCTAACAGATTTTCATTAGCCACTATATTTGTTGTAAGTTTTGCATTTATTTTTACATTGCCTGCATCTACATACTGCTGAAACCATACTAAATTACCATAATTACCTATTTCGTAGTAATCATCTACAAGTTGTGGTTCCTCTACACTACTGCATACACTACAAATACCATTTTTCCAACTATGAACACTACAGTAATTAGTATATGTATTGTTATAGTAAAAAACAATGTGATGACTTGAATCAAGAGTTGGATTACTGTCCTTTTCGCCTATATCTATATTCTGACGCCAAACATCAGAACTCTGATTTCTATTAAGGAGATATGTCACTTGTCCACTTGCCAATCCATTAGTTGTAACAGCTGTTGCAACTGTAGAAGAATTAAGTCCACAATCTCCTTTATAATAGCAATTATACACTCTAATACTGTTATCTGTGCTATTCTTCTTAACTATAGGGTCAGCATAAATAGAGCTACCCAATATACGGAATGTACCAGTATACAAACAATTCCTAATATTGGCTACACTGGTTTTTCCTACTATACCACCATAATAATCACTTGCATATATTATGGCATTACTGTAGCAATTTTCTAAATTAACAGCGTAGCCCTCTCCAACAAATGTACCTACATAATTAGATTTGTTAACTCCTCCAAAAAAACTATCTACTATAGCAAGGTTTTTAACTGTACCTCTACCCATTTTAGCAAACAATCCATAGTATCCAGCACCTTTAGTGTCATAAAAAAATAATCCTGTTATACTATGTCCGGCACCGTCAAGGGTACCATTGTAACTTTTAGCAGCTAATGTAAAATTTCTTCCTATAGGTGTCCATGTATTGCTTGGTGTTCCATTTAAACTTCCATTATCATTAAGCAAATTTTCATTGGCAACTATATTTGCTGTAAGTCTAGCATTTATATTTACATTTCCTGCATCAATATACTGCTGAAACCACACAAGGTCCTCATAACTGTCTAGTTCATAGTAACCGTCTGATGCCTGTGGTGGCGTTGTTGCTGAAAAAGTATTTAAAGCAAAACCAACTGTTACTAATACAATTCCTACTAAAAAAGCCGTTAAAGTTTTTAATTTTCCCATATTTTTGCCTCCTTTATTTTTATAAATTTTTCATTATTGCAATGACATCAAGGGAATTTATAGCACCGTCCCCATTGTAGTCAGCATTTTCAGTTGAAAACTTATCTAATGATATTCCTGATATATTTTTCAGTATAAGAACGGCATCTTTTCTATCTACCTTGCCATCGTTATTTACATCACCTAACAATATATTTGTGTAGCCATTATTATTCTTATATACTGTATAATGCTCTATGTTAAGGGTTGGTACATTGTCCTTTTCGCCCCTGTCTACATTCTGATACCATTTAATAGCACTTTTGTCACTGTTAAGGAGATATGCCACTTCCCCACTTGATAACTGGTCATCTGTAACTGCTGTTGCTCTTGATGAAGAAAGTCCACAGTTCTCATTGTAATAACAATTTATTAATGTTCCAATATTGTTTGTATCACTAGCTATTGCATTGGAATTATTGTTTCCTGTTATTTTACCATTGTATAAACAATCAGATACTGTTCCTCTATTTTGTCCAATAATGCCACCACAAGTCTGCTTTCCGACTATTGTGGCATTACTATAGCAATTTTCTATATTGCCATAACCAAAACCAACAAATGTACCTACATAGTAACGACCATTTTCTCCAAAATAGCTATCAACTATAGAGAGATTTTTTATTGTACCATTATCCACTTTTCCAAAAAAGCCGCAATAATCTTCTGTACTATCGCCATACAATCCACTTATACTATAGCCAGCTCCATCAAATATGCCCCTATAGCTATTACTTGAGTATGAACTCACTCTTCCTATTGGTATCCAATTATACTTTGGTGTCCCCTGTACATTACCACTACTATCTAACAGATTTTCATTAGCCACTATATTTGTTATAAGTTTTGCATTTACCCTTACATTGCCTGCATCTACATACCTTTGGAACCATATTAAATTACCATAACTGCTTATTTCATAATAATTGTCTACAAGTTGTGGTTCTTCTACACCATAATTACATTCACTACAAACACCTTTTTCGTATTTTTCATGAGCACAAACTTTATTACATATATCACATATACCATTATTGTATATATGGATATGTTTATCTATATCGTTTGTATAGATATTGTCACCCTTGTAAACTCTATAATGTTCTGAACTAAGTGTAGGTGCATTGTCCTTTTCGCCTTTATCTATATTCTGATACCATTTAATAGCACTTTGGTCGCTATTAAGGAGATATGCTACTTCACCGCTTGCCAACTGTTTATCTGTAACTGCTGTGGCTCTATCTGACGAAAGTCCACAGTTCTCATTGTAATAGCAATTTGTTAGTTTGCCAAAATCACCATTGTCAGCAGTTATTGCATTAGAACTACTTTCTCCTGTTATTTTACCGTTGTATAAGCAATTAGATACTGTTCTTCCATTACTTCCAGCAATGCCACCACAATAACTACTTCCAACTATTGTGGCATTACTGTAGCAATTTTCTATATTACCATAACCAAAACCAATAAATGTGCCTACCTGACCACAACTATTCCCTCCAAAATAACTGTCTACTATAGAAAGATTTTTTATTGTCCCATTATGCACTTTTCCAAATAAGCCAAGATAAAACTCTATATTACTTCCATACAATCCACTTATACTATAACCAGCTCCATCAAATATGCCATCATAGCTATCATATGGTAAATAATCCCTTCCTATAGGTATCCAATTATATTTTGGTGTACCCTGTACATTACCACTACTGTCTAACAAGTTTTCATTGGCAATAATATTTGTTATAAGTTTTGCATTTACCCTTACATTGCCTGCATCTACATACCTTTGGAACCATATTAAATTACCATAACTGCTTATTTCATAATATCCGTCTACAAGTTTTGGTTCTTCTACACCATAATTACATTCAATACAAATGCCCTTTTCGTATTTTTCGTGAGTACAAACTTTATTACATATATCACATACACCCTTATTGTATACATGGCTATGTTTATCTAAATCGTTTGTATAGATATTGTCACCCTTATAAACTCTGTAGTGTTCTGAACTAAGTGTCGGTGCATTATCCTTTTCACCCTTATCCACATTTTGATACCAGTTAATAGCACTTTGGTCACTGTTAAGGAGATATGCCACTTCCCCACTTGATAACTGGTCATCTGTAACTGCTGTTGCTCTTGATGAAGAAAGTCCACAATTCTCGTTGTAATAGCAATTTGTTATTGTCCCTTCATTATATCTATCACTAGCTATCGCGTTGGAATTTATAGTACCTTTTATTTTACCATTATACAAGCAGTTAGATACTGTACCTTTGGTTTCACCTGCAATACCACCACAGTAATACTTTCCAACTGTTGTAGCATTACTATAGCAATTTTCTACACTACTGTTAGATACATTAATTCCAATAAATGTACCTACATAGGAGCAATTTTCTCCTCCAAAATAACTGTCTACTATAGAGAGATTTTTTATTGTACCCTTATTCATTTTTCCAAAAAAGCCACAATAATTTTCTGTACCATTGGAATACAATCCACTTATACTATAACCTATTCCATCAAATACACCATTATAGCTATCACTTGAGTTTGAATATCCCCTTCCTATTGGCGTCCAATTATACTTTGGTGTACCCTGTACATTACCACTGCTGTCTAACAGGTTTTCATTAGCCACTATATTTGTTGTAAGTTTTGCATTTATATTTACATTGCCTGCGTCTACATACTGCTGAAACCATATTAAATTACCATAATTGGCTATTTCATAGCAATCATCTACAAGTTGTGGTTCTTCTATGCTATTACATTCAACACAAATACCATTTTTCCAACTATGAACATTACAGTAATTAGTATATTTATTGCCGTTATAAAAAACTATGTGATGATTTGTATCAAGAGTTGGCTCACTATCCTTTTCGCCTATATCTATGTTTTGACGCCAAACAGCAGAACTCTGATTTTTATTAAGGAGGTATGCCACTTGTCCACTTGCCAATCCATCAGTTGTAACAGCTGTTGCAACTGATGAAGTAAGTCCACAATCTCCTTTATAATAGCAATCATACACTCTAATATTGTTGTCTGTGCTATTCTTCTTAACTATAGGGTCAGCATAAGTAGAACTACCTAGCATACGGAATGTACCAGAATACAAACAATTTTTAATATTAGCCACACTGGTTTTTCCTACTATACCACCATAATAATCCCTTGCTATTATTATGGCATTACTGTAGCAATTTTCTACATTAACAGCATAACCCTCTCCAACAAATGTACCTACATAATTAGAATTGGAAGTACCTGCAAAAAAACTATCTACTATAGCAAGGTTTTTAACTGTACCTCTACTCATTTTAGCAAACAATCCATAGTATCCAGCACCTTTAGTATCATAAAAAAATAATCCTGTTATACTATGCCCAGCACCGTCAAGGGTACCATTGTAACTGCTAGTAGCAAATTTAAAATTTCTTCCTATAGGTGTCCATACATTGCTTGGTGTTCCATTTAAAGTTCCATTATCATTAAGCAAATTTTCATTAGCAACTATATCTGCTGTAAGTCTAGCATTTATTTCTAAATTACCTGCGTCAATGTACTGTTGAAACCACACAAGGTCCTCATAACTGTCCAGTTCATAATAACCGTCTGATGCCTGTGGTGGCGTTGTTGCTGAAAAAGTATTTAAAGCAAAACCAACTGTTACTAATACAATTCCTACTAAAAAAGCCGTTAAAGTTTTTAATTTTCCCATATTTTTGCCTCCTTTATTTTTATAAATTTTTCATTATTGCAATGACATCAAGGGAATTTATAGCACCGTCCCCATTGTAGTCAGCATTTTCAGTTGAAAACTTATCTAATGATATTCCTGATATATTTTTCAGTATAAGAACGGCATCTTTTCTATCTACCTTGCCATCGTTATTTACATCACCTAACAATATATTTGTGTAGCCATTATTATTCTTATATACTGTATAATGCTCTATGTTAAGGGTTGGTACATTGTCCTTTTCGCCCCTGTCTACATTCTGATACCATTTAATAGCACTTTTGTCACTGTTAAGGAGATATGCCACTTCCCCACTTGATAACTGGTCATCTGTAACTGATGTGGCTCTTGATGAAGAAAGTCCACAGTTTTCATTGTAATAGCAATTTGTTATTGTTCCATAATTATATGTATCACTAGCTATTGCATTGGAGCTACCTTTTGCTGTTATTTTACCATTGTATAAACAGTTAGATATTGTACAATATGTTTCTCCAACAATACCACCACAGTAATACAATCCAACTATTGTGGCATTGCTATAACAATTTTCTATATTACCACTACCATTACCAACAAATGAACCTACATAGTAACAACTACTTTCTCCAAAATAACTGTCTACTATAGAGAGATTTTTTATTGTACACTTATACACTTGGCTAAAAAATCCCCAGCTCTCTCCTGTACCATTGGCATACAATCCACTTATACTATAACCTGCTCCGTCAAATACACCATTATAGCTATCACTCTCCTTTGAATACACCATTCCTATTGGTATCCAATTATACTTTGGTGTACCCTGTACATTACCACTGCTGTCTAACAGGTTTTCATTAGCCACTATATTTGTTGTAAGTTTTGCATTTATATTTACATTGCCTGCGTCTACATACTGCTGAAACCATATTAAATTACCATAATTGGCTATTTCATAGCAATCATCTACAAGTTGTGGTTCTTCTATGCTATTACATTCAACACAAATACCATTTTCGTATTTCTCGTGAATACAAACCTTATTACACACATTACATACGCCATTAGCATACATATGAATATGCTTATCTATATCATTTGTATATTGACTTTCCCCTTTATAAACTTTATAGTGTTCTGAATTAAGGGTTGGCAATTTATCCTTTTCTCCTTTATCCACATTTTGATACCAATTAATAACACTATAATCCCCATTAAGGAGGTATGCTACTTCGCCACTTGCCAACTGGTCATCTGTAACTGATGTGGCTCTACTTGACAAGCCACCACAATTTTCATTGTAGTAACAATTTGTATTTTCATCACCATAACATATTGCATTAGGTAAATCTTCTGTTGTTATTTTACCATTAAATAAGCAATTAGATATTTTCCTATCTGTTACACCTGCAATTCCACCACACATAGATCTTCCGGATACTGTTGCACTGCTGTAGCAATTTTCTATATCGCCATAGGTTATACCTGCAAAAGTAGAGACATAATAACATCTATTGCTTTCAAAATAACTATCGACTATAGATAAATTTTTTATTGTGCCATTTAATCTTGCAAAAAGACCACAGTAATTTTGTGTATCATAGGTATATAACCCACTTATGCTGTAACCTGCTCCATCAAATATACCATTAAATTTATAGCTTCTTCCTATTGAAGTCCAAGTATACTTGGGTTTGCCTTGTACATCACCATTACTGTCTAACAAATTTTCATTGGCAACTATATTTGCTGTAAGTCTAGCATTTATATTTACATTTCCTGCGTCAATATACTGCTGTAACCACACTAAATTTCCGTAATTGCCTATTTCATAATATTCATCTACAAGTTTTGGTTCTTCTATTTCATTACAAACCACGCAAAATCCATTTATATATAAATGAGAATGTTTACTTTCATCATTTGTATATGTATTTCCACTCTTATATACTCTATAGTGTTCTGGATTAAGCACAGGCAAGTTATCCCTTTCGCCCTTATCAATATTCTGATACCAATTTATAACACTTTGGTCGCCATTGAGTAGATGTGCTACCTCGCCACTTGCTATCTGGGCATCTGTAACAGCTGTTGACTGGGTATCATCAGCACCACAATTTTCGTTATAGTAATTGTTTTTTACAATAACTCCAACATGACCCTTATTAGTTATTGCATCAATATTTTTTGCAAAGAAACCTTTTATTTTACCATTGAAAAAACAATTTTCAATATATGCGTGGTTTCCATTTTCATACATACTGCCTCTAGCACCTGCTGCAATACCGGCACAATCATCTCCATATAGTGTGGCACTGCTATAGCAATTTTCTATACGCCCTTCGCAATAACCAACAAAACTACCTACAGACGAACAGTATTCTCCACCAAAAAAGCTATCAACTATATTAAGATTTTTTATTACAGATTTTTCCTTTGTAGCAGCAAAAAGACCACAATATTCCTCAAATTCATCTTCATAATATACACACAAACCACTTATAGTATGACCTGCTCCGTCAAGAGTACCATTAAAAAGTTGATTTCTTGTGGCTATTTTATCTCTGCCTATAGGCTTCCAGTTTGGAACATCGTATCTATTAAGGTTACCATTACTATCTAACACATACATATAATGGTATATATCTGCTGTAAGTCTGGCATTTATATCTAAATTTCCTTCGTCTATATACTGCTGAAACCACACAAGGTCCTCGTAACTATCCAGCTCATAATAACCGTCTGACGCCTGTGGTGGTGCTTCGTAGTCAGTAGCAAAAGCTGACACACCCAAACAAGCAAAAATACAAAACACACTAAAAATTAACCCAAATATAATCCTAGTCCTTTTCATAGTAATCCCTCCATTTATCGCCATAATATATACTATTCCCTATATATATTTTACCATATTGTGGAAATATAATATAGCTTTTAATGTAAAACAAATTGTAAAATTTTTTAGGATATTTTTAGAAAACAAGAGAAATTTTAGCCCTTTAAGATAATTTTTAGACAAAAAAATACTGCATTACACAATTATAGGTAATGCAGTATTTTAGGTAATACAGTATATTACATAAGATTTTCAGGATTTAAACATTCTAATTCTTTAATTACAAATCTACCGTCTTTACGAATAAGCACATCGTCAAAGTAGATTTCGCCGCCACCATATTCTGGTGTCATTATTAATACTAAGTCCCAATGAATAGCACTTCTGTTGCCGTTATCGGCATCATCATAGGCATTACCAGGAGTAAAGTGGATACTACCACTTATCTTTTCATCAAAAAGAATGTTCTTCATAGGCTTTGTTACAAATGGATTTACACCAATAGCAAATTCGCCTACATATCTAGCACCGTCATCAGTATCGAAAACTTCGTTTACTTTCTTATTGTCATTTGCTGTAGCATTTACAATCTTGCCGTCTTTAAATTCAAGACTAACATGTTCAAAAGTAAAACCGTCGTACTCAGAAGGTGTGTTGTAAGTAATTTTACCATTAATAGAATTTCTAACAGGTGCAGTATAAACTTCGCCGTCAGGAATATTCATTTCGCCAGCACACTTAATAGCTGGAATATCCTTAATGCTAAATGAAATATCAGTATCCTTAGCTACAAGTCTTACCTTGTCTGTCTTGTTCATAAGCTCTACAAGGTTATCCATAGCCTTACTCATTTTGCTGTAATCAAGATTACAAACCTTGAAATAGAAATCCTCAAAGGCATCAAGACTTGAACCAAATGCCTGTGCCAAAGAGTTGTTAGGGTATCTTAAAACAACCCACTTTTTCTTTAAGCGTACATCCATATGTACTGGATTTGAATAATACTTTGAAAATACGGCAAGTTTGTCACTAGGAACATCAGCCATTTCTGAAGTATTGTCATTACAACCTATACCAATGTAGGCGTCCATCATATCCATTCTCTTAGCATCAATTTCAGCAAGAGGTTCATACTGTTCCTTGCTTGCACCCATTAAAAGTTCTCTTTCAATAACATTGGAATGAATATCTACATAAGGGTAACCACCAACAGCATAAACTTCTCTTATAATAGCCTTTACAAGAGGGAAAGCAGAAGTACCATTGCAACCAATAAGCACCTTTTCGCCCTTTTGTACTCTACAACTATAGTTTACTAAATTTTTTGCTAAAACTTCAAATCTTGAATCCATTTCAACATCTCCTAATTATAAAAATTAATCAAAATACTTGTAAATCTTAGCCTTGTAAAGTGCAAAGCCAAGAACGAAGAAAATAATAAGACTTGCAACAGCCTGCATAGCGTTAGATGGAACAGAGCCAATAGAAGCAGAAACACCCTCAAGAACTGAGCCACCAAGGAAATAACCTACAACCATAATAACCATAGCTAATACAGATGCAAGAATTGTGTATACATTAACAAAGTTTTTGTTTACACTGTACTTATGAGCAATCATACCGGCAACAAGACCCTCAATACCCTTAATAATAAATGTAGCTATTGCCCACTGTGGATAACCACTTAATAAGTCTGCAAGACCAGAACCTAAACCACCGGCTACAAAACCAACCTGAGGACCAAAGAAAATAGCTGAAATAAGAACGATAGAATCGCCAATATTTACATAGCCCTGAGTTGCTGGGATTGGAATTTGGATAATCATAGTTGCAACACAAGTTAAAGCAACTAATAAACCCATAGCACATAATTTTTTCGTTGACATAATACAACCTCCATTTTTTGTAATTTTCTATAGCATTATACTACAAAATAATGGGAGTGTCAAAAAAGTAAACTATAGACTTTTCTCATCTTTTGTTGTTTTTTAATTGTCAGTATTTTCAATATTTTTTTGACTGCTATAATGACTAAAAGCATCGTCTAATGCTCCGGCATGGTTAATGGAACAAGCCTTTGAAATCATAAGCAATACCAGCATAAGTAATGCTAGTTTAAACATTTTTTTAGTATTATCTTCCATAAATACCCCTCGTTTTAAATACTTTAAATCTATGTATGAATTATATCATTACATATAGGTTATTTCAATTCAAATTTTCTGTTATACAGAAATAAATTACACCATAATGGAAATGCTTGTTAGTACACTATTTGTGAAAGTAGGTGGTACAGTTGGTGAATATGGGAGAAAAATTGTATTCCCTTAGAATTGAAAAGAAATTAACTCAAAAGCAGTTGGCAGCTAGAATAGGTTTAGCTATTAGTGCTGTATCTTCCTATGAGTCTGGTAGCCGTTATCCGTCTTTCGAAACATTGATTAAATTAGCTAGAATTTTTCACGTTTCCACAGACTACCTTTTGGGGCTAACAGAAAGGAGAAGTATTGACGTTACAGGTCTTACTGATGAAGAAATAGAATTAGTTTCACAGTTAGTAGATAAATTGAGGAAATAAAATATTTTATAAGTTAACAAATGGTCTAAGAAGATGACAGGTCATTTAGTCAATACATTAATAGGGTACTTAGAAAACACGTAAAAGATAAAAGTAATTAAGGCTGTCGTTTTGACAGCCTTTTTTTAGTATCAACGGATTTTCATAATATCTATTAAATTTTCTACATATGATATATGGGTGATAATATGATTATTATTGGATTTATTGCAATAGTTATAATATTGATATTGAGCATAGTGATATTTGTAAAAGACCGTAAAAATGACAAATGCGAGTGCAAAGGCTGTAACCTCTGTACTCGCAAATATCAACAAACAAAACACAAACAATAAAAAAGAAATCTTTATATTATTTCCAAAAGAAATATAAAAAAAGATGCCCAGAGACGGAATCGAACCGCCGACACGAGGATTTTCAGTCCTCTGCTCTACCGACTGAGCTATCTGGGCATATTGTCATAATCAACAACAGTAAAAATTATACTGTAAAACTAATATATTGTCAAGAGTTTTTTAATAATTTTTTTAATTAAACCCCTTTTATTTGTGTCAATTTCAATGTATAATGTAATCTATTAGGAGGAAAAAGAAAGCTTGTTTTCTTTTTCCGATGAATAGATTATCGAGGCGTTAGCCGAGATTTTTTATATTTTATTTACGCAGTAAATTACAACTTGCTTGAAAGTT
>ERZ1673739.2511-NODE-2511-length-15169-cov-5.356094_pt1 | contig 15169 bp, 10 predicted proteins | sample MGYA00580210_ERZ1673739 | MGnify/ENA primary metagenome ERZ1673739 (study PRJEB41218, sample SAMN15661749) | gut metagenome | host: Homo sapiens | place: Canada: London | collected 2015-08-20/2019-03-30 | study: EMG produced TPA metagenomics assembly of...
TCGAACACGCGACCTCTGCGTCCCGAACGCAGCGCTCTACCAAACTGAGCCACGCCTCGATCTCGATTACGTTACACAGTATAATACACATTCTTCCAATTGTCAACTATAAATTTTCAAAATTTTTAATTTTTTTTAGACAACTAGAAAAATAATGATCAAACAGGGGTCAGCACTGCTGTTTTCCTGTACCAACCCCTGTGTTTCCTACATTTTTCACTGATCTTAACTGCTTCTAATTTAAAAGAATTTTGCAATATATCCCTGAGCCAGGATAAAGATCACGATCAGCGGAAGGATGTAGCTTACGTAAAAACGTGCCCATCTTGGGAACTTAATGCCAGATCCCTCATTTGCTTCTGCCAGGAACTTTTCAAAGCCCCATCCATAACGGCTGGTGCAGAACAGCAGATACAGAAGACTTCCAATAGGCAGCAGGTTATCACTGAGGATAAAGTCCTCAAGATCCTGGATATTAGAACCTGCTCCCAATGGCTGGAAGCTGCTCCAGATATTAAATCCAAATACACATGGAAGAGACAGGATGATCACTACTATTACATTCCATGCTACTGCTTTCTTTACAGAACAGCCGGTAAGGTCTGTTGCAAAAGAAATAATGTTCTGAAATACGGCAATTACAGTTGAAAGAGCCGCAAAGGACATAAATACAAAGAATAAAGTTCCCCAAAGTCTGCCCCATGCCATATGGTTAAATACATTTGGCAACGTGATAAAGATCAGGGATGGACCGGAAGTTGGCTCAACTCCATATGCAAAACATGCCGGGAAAATGATCAGACCAGCCATAAATGCAACCAGTGTATCCAGAATGGTGATACTGATGGCTTCGCCGGTCAGACGGCGTTCTTTTCCAATATAACTTCCGAAAATAGCTAACGCACCGATACCGATACTTAATGTAAAGAAGGACTGTCCCATAGCCGCAAAAATGGAATTTCCTAGTCCTGCATCTACCATTTTTCCAAAATCAGGTTTTAAGTAAAACTCCAGACCTGGAGCACCGCCCTTTAATACCATGGAGTGGACAGCCAGTGCCATCATAAGGAATAACAGGCAGACCATCATTACTTTTGTAATACGCTCTACACCTGCAACCAGACCCTGGGCACAGATACCAAAACAGAGAACTACAACAAAGATCATAAATCCAGTCATTAATGCAGGATTTCCAAGCATGTTGGTAAACTCTCCTGCTACTGCATCGGAGTCAAGTCCTGTAAAATCCCCACGAAGCATTTTGATGAAGTAATAGATCATCCATCCTGCTACCGTGGTATAAAACATCATCAGCATGTAGTTTCCTGCCATAGCTGCATAGCGGGTCAGATGCCATTTTGTACCTTTCGGCTCCAGCATGTTAAAAGAAAGGGCTGCACTGCGTTTGCTGGCGCGTCCTACAGCAAATTCCATTACTACAATAGGAAGACCAAGGATCAGGAGAAATGCCAGATAGATCAGTACAAAGGCAGCTCCACCGTAAGCTCCTACAATGTAAGGAAATCTCCACACATTGCCCAGACCAATGGCACAGCCTGCTGAGATCAGGATGAAGCCAAGTCTGGAAGAAAATTTTTCACGTTCCATTGAAAGTATAAACCCCCATCTACTTTGATTTACGCTGTTTTCATTTTTTTCCAGCGCATACACTTTAACACTTTGGTGCGTCAATTTGCCCCTAAAGCGCAAGAAAGAGTTTTTCCACACTCCACATGTGAAAAAACTCTTTCAAAAATATACCATAAATTCTTTTATAAGTCAATTTTATGATACCAGACTACTATGCATAATCTCTTACATAATCTCCTACATCAGCTCAAATAAATTTAACTGATTAGACTGAGGAAGGTCTTTAAGCAGTCCAAGGTCTGACATCAGGGAACAGATAGTTCCATTTACCTTGGTACGGCTGGAGAAATCTTCTACTGACAGGAACGGACCGTCTTTTACTGCATCTACCACTGCTTCTGCCGCTTTTTCACCTAAACCGTCAATACTGCTTAAAGAAGGCATCAGCTTACCGTCAATGATCTGGAAATGTCTTGCTTTTGCCTTATAAATATCAATTGGCACAAAATCAAAGCCCCTTGCGTACATTTCCTGGACAATACGCATGTCACGCAGGGTATCCTGCTCCTTTTTAGAAAGAGTATCGGAACGTTTTTTATAATCTGCCAGATAATATTCCAGTTTATCTCTTCCCTGACACATGATCTCATAGGAAAAGGCGCTGGCGCGGATACTGAAAAAGGCCGCATAGTAAGCCAGTGGATAAAAGATCTTACAGTAGGCAATACGCCACGCCATCATAACATAGGCTGCCGCATGTGCTTTTGGGAACATGTACTTGATCTTTTTACAGGACCAGATGTACCAGTCAGGCACACCATGCGCCTTCATATCTTCTTCCCACTCCGGCTTTAAACCTTTACCTTTTCGCACGCTCTCCATGATGGTGAAGGAAAGTCCCTGTTCCATTCCCTGGGCGATCAGATAGATCATAATATCATCTCGGGTACAGATCGCTGTCTGAATAGTAGCTTTTCCTTCCTGGATCAACGTCTGGGCATTTCCCAGCCAAACGTCCGTACCATGTGCCAGACCGGCAATACGCACCAGGTCAGAGAAATACTTTGGTTTGGTATCCAGAAGCATCTGCATAGCAAAGTCCGTACCAAACTCCGGCACACCAAGAGCTCCTAAAGGACAGCCACCGATATCATCCGGCGTGATCCCCAGTGCAGAGGTATTCTGAAACAGGCTCATAACCTCCGGGCTGTCCAGAGGAATATCCTTAACCGGGTCCAGACCGATCAGGTCCTGCAGCATACGGATCATGGTAGGATCATCGTGTCCAAGAATATCCAGTTTTAACAGGTTGTGGTCAATGGAATGGTAATCAAAGTGTGTGGTAACGGTGGAGGTAGTCATATCGTTTGCCGGGTGCTGTACCGGTGTAAAGGAATAGATCTCTTCACCTAAAGGCAGTACAATGATACCTCCCGGATGCTGACCGGTGGTACGGCGCACGCCTACACAGCCCTGAACAATACGGTTGATCTCGCAGTTTCGCTTCCTGGTTCCCCTTTCCTCATAATATTTCTTTACATAACCGAAAGCCGTTTTATCCGCCAGTGTACCAATGGTTCCTGCACGGAAAGTCTGGCCCTTACCGAAAATAACCTCCGTATAGTCATGGGCCTTACTCTGGTACTCACCGGAGAAGTTTAAGTCGATATCAGGCTCCTTATCTCCCTTAAATCCAAGGAAAGTCTCAAATGGAATATCAAACCCATCTTTTTCCAGAGGTGTTCCGCATACCGGGCATTTTTTATCTGGCATATCGCAGCCCGCCATACCGGAGAACTTACGCACTTCTTCAGAGTCAAAATCATAGTAACGGCACTTTGGACAATGATAATGAGGACTTAGCGGATTTACCTCTGTAATACCGGACATGGTTGCCACAAAGGAGGAACCTACAGAACCTCGGGAACCTACCAGATAGCCGTCCTCATTAGATTTCCAAACCAGCTTCTGGGCAATGATATACATAACCGCAAATCCATTGGTGATAATGGAATGAAGCTCACGCTCCAGACGGTCTACTACGATCTTTGGAAGATCTTCACCATACATCTCATGGGCGCGGTCATAACAGATCTTTGTTAAGGTCTTATCAGAGTCTGGGATAACAGGCGGGCACTTGTCCGGACGCACCGGCGCAATTTTTTCGCACATATCAGAAATCTTACGGGTATTGGTAACGACTACCTCGTATGCCTTATCCGGTCCCAGATAAGCAAACTCTTCTAACATCTCTTCTGTTGTACGCAGATATAGCGGCGCCTGGTCATCGGAGTCTTTAAATCCCTGACCAGCCATGATGATACGCCGGTAAACCTCATCCTGGGGATCCAGGAAATGAACGTCACAGGTAGCGCACACCAGCTTACCAAACTGGGTTCCCAGATCTACGATCTTTTTATTGATCTCGATCAAGTCTTCTTCTGTCTTAACTGTACTCTTTTCATCCCGGAGCATAAACGCATTGTTTCCCAAAGGCTGGATCTCCAGATAATCATAGAAATTTACCAGTCTGGCAATCTCCGCATCGGGAGCCCCGCGAAGAAGGGCCTGATATAATTCTCCCGCCTCGCAGGCAGAACCGATCAGCAGACCTTCTCTGTACTTGTCCAGAACGCTCTTTGGGATACGGGGACGTCTGGAATAATAATCCAAATGGGACCAGCTGACCAGACGGTACAGGTTGATACGTCCCAGGTCATTTTTTGCCAGGATGATCACATGGTTGGTAGGCAGTTTCATAATGGTCTGGGCATCCATGGTACTTAATTCATTTAAGTGGTCCAGATCTTCAATATCCCGATCCCGCAGCATCTTTACAAAAGCTGCGAAAATCTCCGCTGTAGCCCCTGCATCATCTACTGCCCGGTGATGATTTTCCAGGGAAATATTTAAAGCTTTCGCTACTGTATCCAGCTTAAAACGGTTTAAGTTTGGCAGAAGAAGGCGGGCCAGAGATACCGTATCCAGTACTGTTGGTGAAAATGGCAGTCCCAGCGCTTCTGCATAATGACCAATAAAACCAACATCAAAACCTGCATTGTGGGCTACCAGTACTGCGTCTCCCACAAATTCCAGAAACTGAGGTAATATCACATTGATCTTCGGATATGGCAGTACCATAGCGTCATTGATGCTGGTCAGCTTTTCAATATCAAATGGAATCGGCACATCCGGGTTTACGAAAGTAGAAAACTTGTCCGTGATCACACCGTCTACTACTTTTACAGCACCGATCTCAATGATCCGGTTCTTTACAGGGCTGAAACCTGTGGTCTCAATATCGAAAACAACATAGGTATCTGCAAAAGTCTGTCCCTTGGAATTTTCTACCAGCTGCTTGGTATCATCTACCAGATAGCCTTCCACACCATACAAGATCTTAAAGGTATCCCCTTTATCCAATGCATGGTTTGCATCAGGGAAGGCCTGAACGCAGCCGTGGTCCGTAACAGCAATGGAGGACATGCCCCATTTTTTCGCCCGCTTGATGATGCTCTTTACCTCAGAAACACCATCCATATCGCTCATTTTTGTATGGCAGTGCAGTTCCACACGTTTTTCCAGGCTGTTGTCCATACGCTTGGTGGTAAAGTCATCGGCCTTTTTAATACCTACAATAGAGCCTAATGTCAGTTCTCCGTCAAACTTATCAATGGTGGTAACACCTTTGATCTTAATGAACATGCCCGTTTTGATCATGTCCTTTACTTCATTGAAGATTTCCGGACGGATGAACATTTTTGCTGTAATGGTGTCTGTGAAGTCTGTCACATCAAAGGTAAGAATGAATTTACCGCTTCTTAGCTCGCGGCTTTCACAGGTTAAGATCTGTCCACGTAAGGTAACTTCTCCGATCTCTCCGTCGATCTTCTCAATCTCCATAAAGTCATCTTCAAAATCACGGCCGTAAAGTACATCCGGATTATTGGAACGTTTAACAGAAAACTTCCTGTCTTCTCCAAAGCCGGAGTCTTTATCTCTTCCCCAGCCTTTTCTGCCTTTGTTAAGCTGAGGTTTTTCCATTTTTCCGCCTGACTGTGGTTTTGCAGCAGCTGTTTTTCCTGCATCCACTGGTTTTATGCCATCTGATACAGGAGAAATAGTCTCATCATTGCCAGGAACATTTCCGGAAGCTGCCTGATCCATAAGAGCGTCCCATGGAGCTGCCTCCGGCATAGGAATATCCATAATAGCAGCATTACTATTATGAGTTTTTTTCTCACCATTATCGCTTTTTGCAACTGTCTGCGAGATATTTTCTCCACCACTTGCATTTTCTAACTCATCCTTATGATTTTGCCAGTAAATAGCCTGTGCTTCTCTCTCTAACTTCAGTTCAATCTGCTTTCTACGGTCATTTTCCTTTGGCGGAATGTACTGAAACGCTACTTCTACCGGCAGACCGCACCGTTCATTAAATACCTTTTCCAAAACCCGCTTTAACTCATTGGTCTTGTCCCGGTTGACCATGGTATCTTCTACAGTCAGCACCATTTTTCCTTCATCTTCAAAGACGATCTGGGCTTTGCGGAACATACTGTATTCTACGATGCTGTAATGCTTTAATTCCAGCAGCAGACTGTCCTTATACATTTTTAAAAGCTTTTCCGGTGTGTACTGACCAGACAGTCTGTATTTTTCCTGTATCTTAATGGTGATCTGTTTATCCGGGAACAGCTGGTCTTTGATGCCCCGCTCCAGATCATAGATATTTTGTTTATGGATCAGCCTTGTGCTTTTCATATAAACACGAATAGAGCTTCTATCTCTGGCAGAAGTAACTTTTTCTACTTCTGCCATTGCTAAAAGCTCCTTTAAAGGCTCTGCAATATTAAGGGTTGGAAATACTTCTAAAAAACCTTTTGCCATTCAGATTACTTCTTTCTTGCTTCTGCCATTGCTTCCAGTTCACTGCGAAGGGAGTCTAACAGATCTTCTTCCGGTACTTTTCGTAAGATCTCACCTTTTTTGATGATCAGACCTTCACCTACGCCGCCTGCAATGCCAATATCAGCTTCCCTTGCTTCGCCAGGTCCATTGACTACGCAGCCCATAACAGCTACTTTAACACCGTCTAAGCCTTCCATGCCGGAAACCATGGTCTCTACCTGGTTTGCAAGATGGATCAGGTCAATACGGGTACGGCCGCAGGTTGGACATGAAACCACTTCTACGCCGCCTTTTCTAAGTCCCAAAGTTTTAAGGATCTGACGGGCAGACTTGATCTCCTCGATTGGATCACCTGTAAGGGAAACGCGGATGGTATCTCCGATGCCCTGATATAAGATGATACCCAGCCCCACAGCAGATTTGATATTTCCGGAAAATAAAGTTCCGGCTTCTGTAATACCTACGTGAAGAGGATGATCGGTTCTGGAAGTGATCAGTTCATGTGCTTTCACACACATTAATACATCGGAAGATTTGATACTGATGACCAGATTGTCATAGCCCATATCCTCAATAAGATGTACTTTATCCAAAGCACTTTCTACGATACCTTCAGCTGTTACACCACCGTATTTTTCCACCAGATCTTTCTCAAGAGATCCGCTGTTTACACCTACACGAATAGGGATATTTCCTGCTTTCGCACGGTCTACTACTGCTTTTACGCGGTCTGTACTTCCAATATTACCTGGATTGATACGGATCTTGTCAGCTCCGTTTTCCATAGCTGCAATCGCCAGACGGTAGTCAAAATGGATATCTGCCACTAACGGGATGTGGATCTCTTTTTTAATATCCTTAAGGGCTTCTGCCGCCTTCATGGTAGGTACTGCCACACGGATAATATCGCATCCTGCTTTTTCCAGGCTTAAGATCTGTGCTACCGTTGCCTTTACATCTTCTGTTTTTGTATTACACATAGACTGGATGAGGATGGGATTTCCCCCGCCGATCACCCGGTCACCAATATGAACAACTTTTGTATCCTTTCTGCTCATGTTTCTTTCCTCTTTATTCTTAATCTTCGATTGCATGCCGCCTGGAGGCAGCACTTTTATAATAATTTTCTTACATCATTAAACATGATAAATACCATAAGTGCCAGCAGTAAAAACATACCGGCAGCATGGACCATTCCCTCTTTTTCACGGTCAATAGGCTTTCTGCGTATAGCCTCGATGATCAGAAATACCAGACGTCCGCCATCCAGTGCAGGAAGTGGAAGCAGGTTCATCACACCCAGGTTTGCGCTTAAAAGAATGGCAAAATTCACAAGTACCATGGCAACCACTGTATTTCCTGCAGGTGCTGCCTGCTCCACCGTCTGGTCAATGGTAGTAACGATCCCTACAGGGCCACTGATATCATCTGCGCTTACTCTGCCGGCAAATATCATATGAAAACTGTCAAATACATAGTAGATCCAGTGTTCCACCTCATAAACCGACTGCACCAGCAGCTGCACCGGATTTGTGATCTTCTGAAGTTTTGCCTCAAACCGCACACCGATCATGGACTGCCCTGTCTTATCGTTATAAACCGGAGTGATCTTTGCCGATTTCTTCTCTGTTTTCCCATTTTCATCTGTATGTTTCCAGGTAATGGTCACATCCTGATGAGGATGGGCTGTAAGATAAGGTGAAAGATCCCGGTAAGAATGGACCGCTCTGTGGTCTACTTTTATGATCACATCTCCTGTAAGGATCCCCGCCTGCTCAGCCGGGTACCCTTCTTCCACACCCATGACCACCGGCTCATAAAAGCCACCGGCACAGCCTACGATAACAAGGGATAACAGGAAAGCCAGAATGAAATTAAATAAAGGGCCTCCAAAAACCACGGCAATACGGTTAAATACAGGTTTGTTATTAAAAGCCCTGTCCCCTTCTGCATCCTCATCTTCTCCTAACATGGCGCAGGAACCGCCAAAAGGCAGAAGTTTTAAAGAATATCTCGTTTCGCCTTTTACAAAACTTAAAAGCCTCGGTCCCATCCCTAAGGAAAATTCCGTCACTTCAATCCCGCTTAATTTTGCGAATATAAAATGTCCAAGTTCATGGAACAGGATGATTCCCCCAAGGATCAGCACTGCCAGCACAATATTCATAGGATTTCATTCATCCTTTCCTGTTTTCATTTATGGTAATATCACCGCCAGGTGACATATCCGTTTAACTTAAATATTCCACTTTGAATGGATAAAGTCATAAGTTTCTGCTTCCGCTGCCAGGATCTGATCTACATCCGGTGCATCAACCTTCTTATGATGCTCCATGGATGCCTGGATCATGTCCGGAATGGTCAGATACGGGATCTTTTTCTTTAAAAACAGACTTACTGCCAGCTCATTGGCTGCATTAAATACAGTTGGCATACTTCCGCCTGTCTTTCCTGCCTGGTATGCCAGTTTTAATCCCTTAAATGTTTCCGGATCCGGTACATCAAAGGTGATCTCACGAAGCTTTGTAAAGTCCAGTCTGTCCCCTGGAAGGAAACGTCTTTCCGGATAGTATAATGCATACTGGATCGGCAGTTTCATATCCGGTGTACCTAGCTGGGCGATCACTGCTCCATCTTCATACTCGATCATGGAATGGATAATACTTGCAGGCTGGATCACTACCTGGATCTGATCTAAGGATACACCAAACAGCCAGCCGGCTTCCATTACTTCCAAGCCCTTATTGACCATAGTAGAGGAGTCGATGGTGATCTTGTGGCCCATAGACCAGTTTGGATGCTTTAAGGCATCTTCCATCTGGACTTTTTCCAGCTGTTCTCTTTTCCATCCTCTGAAAGGACCTCCGGAAGCAGTCAGAAGGATCTTATGGATCTTATTTCCGGCTGCTCCCTGAAGGCACTGGAAGATCGCGGAATGTTCAGAGTCTACCGGAAGGATCTTCACACCCATTTTCTTTGCCAACGGCATGATAATGTGACCGGCTGTGACCAGTGTCTCCTTATTTGCCAGAGCAATATCTTTTCCTGCTTCCATGGCAGCGATGGTAGGCCGGATACCGATCATTCCCACTACTGCGGTAACTACGATCTCCGCCTTTGGCTCTGTTGCAACAGCGATCAGGCCCTCCATACCGGAAAGGATCTTCACATCCAGATCTTTTACCCTTTCTTTCAGTTCTTTTGCCTTTTCTTCACTCCACAGGCAGGCGATCTCCGGCTTAAATTCGCGGATCTGTTTTTCGATCAAATCCACATTGGAACCGGCTGCCAGAGCCGTTACCTTAATATCTTTATTGTATCTTACTACCTCTAATGTCTGGGTTCCGATGGAACCGGTTGAACCCAGGATTGATATGTTCTTTACCATAATTATTCTCCCTTTGTAAAGGAAATGCTTAAAATCATGCTGCTCCTTTTAATTTAAATTGCCTATCTTACTATCTTAAAAAAGTAACTGCAAAATAAATAGCAGGAGCTGTAAATATCATACTGTCAAAACGATCCAGGATACCTCCGTGTCCCGGGATCAGATGGCCATAATCTTTAATATTGTGGTTTCTCTTAATAGCAGACGCTGCCAGATCTCCAATCTGTGAGATAACTGCCGCAATAGCGCAGGCAATGGCGCAGGCAACCATGGGATTTGCCACTTCTTCCATATTATGACCAAAATAAGCACCATAAGCAAGGCCTAACAGTGCAGAACCAACTACACCGCCTACAGCCCCTTCAATGGACTTTTTCGGACTTAATACAGGCGCCAGTTTATGTTTTCCAAGAAGCATTCCTACGCAGTAGGCGCTGGTGTCGCAGCCCCAGGAGCTTAAAAAGATCAGCCATACCAGATAAGCTCCGTCATGCATGCTGCGGGTCTGATACAGAAAAGAAAGCATTACCGGAACATAGCACACACCAAAAAAGGCGCCGGTTATCTCTTCTGTTTTAAAGCTTGGAAAAGTAAAAACATAGAGAGCCATTAAAAGCATCAGGGATGCAATGATCATTAATGTAAGATACTTCTGTCCCTCAAACCATAAGATCCCATAATAGCAGACAGCTGTCAGATAGCCAACTGCAGCTACTGATCTTTTTTCGATCCCGAGAACGCGGTACAGTTCAAACAGGCCTACCAGTGAAATAAGGGCTGTCACTGCAAAAAGGAGGGCGCCTCCTTTTCCAACGAAGAAAATAGCAAGGATGACCAGTACGATACCACTGATCAATCGTGTTGTAAACATAAAAATCTCCTTTTTGAATACGTTATTTTACCCCGCCGAACCGTCGATCTCTCTTATTATACTGAAAGATCGCCTTTTCCAGTTCCTTCTCATCAAAATCCGGCCACAGACAATCTGTAACATACAGTTCTGTATATGCCAGCTGCCACAGCAGATAATTGGACAGTCTTAACTCTCCGCTGGTACGGATCAGCAGATCCGGATCCGGGATATCCGCGGTATCCAGATAAGAAGCAAATACAGATTCTGTAATATCCTCTGCCTCCACTTTTCCTGCCTTTACATCCTCTGCCAGTTTCGCAGCTGCTCTGCGGATCTCATCTCTTCCACCATAATTGACTGCGATCACAAAGGTAAGTCCTGTATTATCCTTTGTCTCTTCTTCCAGACGGTTGATGCCGTCAATAATATCCTGGGCAAAACGTCTTCTGTCACCGATCATCTTTACCCGCACATTGTTGGCAGAAGCGATTTTTAACAGGCGGACCATATAATAACGGAACAGTTGCATCAGCGCTCCTACTTCTTCTTCGGACCTTTTCCAGTTTTCAGTAGAAAATCCGTAAACAGTCAGATATTTGATGCCCATTCTGGCAGCGATCTCTACTGTCTTTTCTACTGTAACACAGCCTTCTTTGTGACCAAAGGTTCTAGGAAGACCTCTTTTTTTCGCCCAGCGGCCATTTCCGTCTAAAATAAGTGCTACATGAGCCGGTATTACCATATTACTGTCTAATGCCATTTTCCTCACCTTTTCTTATCTTATTGCATAAAACGAAGAGGCAGGAGTCTCTCCTGCCTCCGTATCAATTTCAGAGACTATACAGTCATGATCTCTTTTGTCTTTTCTTCTACTGCCTTGTCAACACGCTCAATGGTCTTGTCAGTCAGTTTCTGCATCTTCTCAGTCAGATCAGCTAACTCGTCCTCTGTGATCTCTCCAGCTTTCTCTGCTTTCTTAAATGCATCATTTGCATCGCGGCGGATGTTGCGGACAGCAACCTTTGCGTTGTCACCTTTCTTCTTTACTTCCTTTGCAACTTCTTTTCTTCGGTCCTCAGTCATCTCCGGGAAGATCAGGCGGATGCAGTTTCCGTCGTTGGTAGGATTGATACCTAACTCAGATGTAAGGATCGCTTTTTCGATTGCTTTTAACAGGCTCTTTTCCCATGGCTGGATCACGATCATACGTGCTTCCGGAACAGATACGTTTCCTACCTGCTGAAGAGGTGTTGGTGTTCCGTAGTAATCCACTTTAATCTTGTCTAATACATGTGGGTTTGCACGGCCTGCGCGGATAGTTCCGTAATCAGCTAACAGAACTTCCATTGTCTTGTCCATCTTATCCTGATAAAACTTTAAATCTTCCATAAGTTCCCTCCTGAACATGCAGCTTTTGCTGTCATTTTATAGTCATAGCGTTTTCGCTTTTATTCTTACTTATTGTGTTACCGTAATGATCGATCAAGCAGTAACGATGGTTCCGTTGATACGGCCCTGCATAGCATTTGCAATACCGTCCGGTTCATTTAAGCTGAATACAGCCATTGGCATCTTGTGTTCCATGCACATAATAGATGCGGTCAGATCTACAACTGCTAACTGGCGGTCGATCACTTCCTGAATGGAAATGGTATCAAATTTCTTTGCCTCTGGATTTACCTTTGGATCGCTGTCATATACACCGTCAATAGCCTTTGCAAGAAGGATGCAGTCTGCCTCCATCTCAATTGCACGCAGTGTGATACCTGTATCAGTTGAGAAATAAGGATGTCCTGTACCGCCTGCAAAGAACACCACCTTTCCCTCTGCAAAGCACTTATTTGCCTGATCCTTGGAGAACAGCTGGGTCATAGTGCCACATGCAAATGGGGTAAAGATCTCTGTCTGCATTCCCGCATTGCGGAAGATCTCAGAAACATAGATACAGTTCATAACTGTAGCTAACATACCGATCTGGTCTGCCTTGGTACGCTCAATGGCATCGCTGGTACGGCCTCTCCAGAAGTTTCCGCCTCCGATCACAATACCTACCTGAACGCCTGCGTCTACAGATAATTTTACCTGTCTTGCTACCTCTTTTACAGTATCTTCGTCGAAACCGGTCTTTTTAGGACCTGCAAGGGCCTCGCCGCTTAATTTTAAGAATACACGGTTCATTTTCATAAATGAGTTTCTCCTTGTGTTGGATTATACTTTTTTAAGTATAACATAGGAATGTATTTTTGGAAAGATTATTTTCACTGTTCGCGGATCCGTTCACGGATGCTCCTTGCATCTGTGTCCGACAATGGATCACAGATATCATAGATCTTTGCAGTCAGTTCCGGATCATTTCCTACATTTTTAATGATCCACAATCTGGACTCTCCTGATTTTTTAAACCGGAGGACTTTTGCAATGGTAAACAGAAGTTCTTTTTCTTTTGCATCATTTGCGTCACTTAACTGTTTTTGCTGGTAACGCTTCTGCTTTTTCTCATATTTACTTACCTTTGTCTTTTCACGCTGGGCAATGGCAGCTCCCGGAGTACCGTATCCCTTCTCTAACCATATGGTTTCTACCTGATACGTTCCGTCTTCAATGGTCATAACAGCCATGGAAAGAGGCAGTGTATTCCGCTTATAACCACAACTTCCGGGATTTAGCCACAACCTTCCCGCGATCTCCTGCTGCTGGTACATATGGGAATGGCCAAAGATCACTACCTGAGCATCTCCTAATGCCACAGGGATGTCCGTTCTCTGATGGGCCATGACCATTTTCACACCGCCGATTTCAAAACGTTTGATCCCCGGCAGTCCCCCGGACCAGCCTCTGTCATTATTTCCCCTTACTGCAAAAAGCGGCTGCTTTCCGCTTAATTTCATATACAGCATCTGCGTATCAAAATCACCTGCATGTACGATCACGTCGCAGGTTTCCAGTATCTTCTCCACCTCCGGGCGCAGCACTCCATGGGTATCTGCCATCACTGCCACCCTTACAGGTCCCCGTTCCATTTTTCTTCCTCCTTGGTTTCACATATACACGCTCTGAAAATACCAGATTATTATATACGATTATTTTCTGACTGACAATCATTTCAGTCATAACATCTTCTTGTATTATTTATTTTTTCTGACGATTTTGTGAACATTATTGTGGAAAAAATAGTTAGATGTTATACTTGCAGCAGACCATTGTACATTTTGATATAAATATACGGATCTGTACATACATGAAAGGGGAAACTGTATGATAAAAAATTATAAAAAACTATTCCTGTCCTTTGGAGCTGCAGCTGTTTTAAGTTCCGCAGCTGCTTTTAGCAGCCTGGCTGCAAGTGGCGGCTGGGTCAGTGAAAACGGAGTATGGAAATATCAGGAAGCATCTGGAAATTATGCCTACAATACCTGGAAAACTTCCGGTGATAACTCTTACTATCTGGACAATAACGGCGTCATTGCTGTAAACCAGTGGATCGATGATACCTACTACGTTGACGGTGACGGCGTAATGGCAAAAAATTCCTGGATCCAGTTATCAGAAGATACTTCCCAGAAGAAAGCAGGCTGGTATTACGTGGACGCCAAAGGAAAGCTGATCAAGGATAAATGGAGTACCATCGGGGATAAAAAATACGCTTTTGACAGCGATGGAAAAATGCGTACAGGCTGGTTTTTTGATAATGATGATATTTATTATCTGGGAGACAATGGTTATGCCAAGACCGGCTGGCTGTGCCTGGACTATGACGAAGACAACAAACCGGATGATGGAACGATCTCTGAAATCCGTACTTCTGCTTCCGATACTGCCAAATGGTTTTATTTCCAGACAAACGGAAAGGCAAAACGTTCTAAGAATGACTCCTATTCCGCTGAAACCATCGGGGATAATAAATATTATTTTAATGAAGACGGTGTGATGATGACTGGCTGGGTAGCTGTAAAAAGCAGCGCTGAAGCAGGAGATCCCACAGGTATCAGCAAATTCGTCTATTTAGGCGGAGATGATGAAGGCATCATGGCAAAAAACAAATGGCTGGAACTTTACAATCATCCAGGTGACTCTGATGACAAGGACGAGATCACCACAGACAACAGCGATGAAGCCCCGGACGAAGGTGAGTCAAACTGGTACTACTTTGAAAGTGATGGTACCCCTGCTTACTTAAACAGCAAAGCTACCAATATGAGCAAGGCAACTACCAAGGTAGATGGAAATTCCTATTTCTTTAACTCCTATGGTGTCCGCCAGACTGGCCTTATCCATGTGGTAACTTCTTCCGGTAAAGAATTTACAGGCTACTTTGGCGAAAATGACTCTGACGGAAAAATGCTCACCGGTAAAAAATCCAATTTAAGCGTTGACGGTGAAACAGCTGCTTACTATTTCAGTGAGTCCGGCTCTGATAAGGGCTGCGG
>ERZ1673739.2522-NODE-2522-length-15102-cov-4.259520_pt1 | contig 15102 bp, 9 predicted proteins | sample MGYA00580210_ERZ1673739 | MGnify/ENA primary metagenome ERZ1673739 (study PRJEB41218, sample SAMN15661749) | gut metagenome | host: Homo sapiens | place: Canada: London | collected 2015-08-20/2019-03-30 | study: EMG produced TPA metagenomics assembly of...
TGTCTGTTTTAGGATTTTCAAATACTTCCTTGGGATTACCCTCCTCGCATATTACTCCGTCCGCCATAAAGACGATGTTATTGGATACGTCTCTGGCAAACGCCATTTCATGCGTTACGATAATCATTGTGAAGCCTTCCTCTGCAAGTTTTTTTATAACGTCAAGAACTTCTCCGACCATCTGGGGGTCAAGAGCAGATGTCGGCTCGTCGAAAAGTATAACCTCGGGTTTCATTGCAAGGGCTCTTGCAATTGCAACACGTTGTTTCTGTCCTCCCGAAAGCTGTCTGGGTTTTGCATTTATATAAGGAGCCATTCCTACCTTTTCAAGATAGAACATAGCGGATTCCCTAGCCTCTTCCTTACTCTTTTTCAGAACCTTCGTAACGCCGACCATACAGTTCTCAAGGACTGTCATATTGTTAAACAGGTTAAAACTCTGGAAAACCATACCTACTTTTGTTCTGTATGCCGACTGGTTAAAATCCTTTCCCGTTATAGGATCGCCGTGAAAAAGTATCTCGCCGCTTGTGGGTGTTTCCAACAGGTTCATACATCTTAAAAGAGTTGATTTTCCCGAACCCGAAGCGCCTATTATACACGTTACGTCTCCTGTATTTACGGTGAAATCAATATCTCTGAGGACAACATGTGTTCCGAAAGTTTTGCCTAAATGATTTATCTGAAACACTTTATTATCAGCCATTATCTTCCCTCCCTGCTGTCCATATTAAGATTGCCTGCCGAAGCGGCTTTCTTTTCATTATAACTGTACATTCCGCTTGTATGTGCAAGAGTATCCTTTGTAGCCAAGTCGAAATTATCGGGTCCGTCCATTTTATTTTCCCAGAAACGAAGTATTCTGGAACATGCAAACGTAAGGACGAAATATATTACCATAGCTATTGCAAACGCCTCAAAATATGTATAAAGCGCTCCCGCTATTCCCTTTGTAGTATAGAAAAGCTCTACAATACCTATTGTTGAAAGTACGCATGTATCTTTTATGTTTATTATAAGATTGTTGCCTATCTGAGGCATTATGTTTCTGAGAGCCTGTGGAAGGATTACATTTGTCATAGTCTGCACATGGTTCATACCTATTGCCTTCGCGCCCTCTGTCTGACCGGGGTCAATGGAAAGTATACCGCCTCTTACAGTCTCTGCCATGTAGGCTCCGGTATTAATCGAAACTATGAAAAATGCAGCCTGCCACATTCCCATGTTTATATTAAACAATGTTGCCGAGCCGAAGTATATAAACATCGCCTGCGCCATCATAGGCGTTCCTCTGAATACCTCTACATATACGTTAAGTATAAATTTTATAATACCTACGAAAAACCATTTAATCGGGTTTTTCTTTCTATCTGTCGGTATAGTCTGTATTATACCGACAACAAAGCCGATAATACAACCGATAAAGGTTGATATCAGCGCTATTATCATTGTGTTGGCAGCGCCGCGGACAAAAGAACCGCTGTATTGCTCCAAAATATACATTATACGTCCGCCGAACGTTGTTGGCATATTATACACAGCTCCTTTCAAAATAATTTACAAAAAATTCCCTTAACAGTATCATAGGCGGCCATAAAGACCGCCTTGAAATCCGTGGTTATAATATTACTCGCTGAGCGGCTGAACTGAAATTGCTTCGTTCATCATTTCAACGTAATCTTCCGGAGTCATTGTATCAAGAACTGTGTTGATTTTTTCAACGAGTTCTGTATTACCCTTCTGTACCGATATACCGATGTTGATTTCTTCATCGGAAACCTGGAATTCTCCGTCTGTTCCGGAGAAGTCGATAAGTTTGAAATCAGGATAAGCTACTGTAGCGGCAAGACCTGTAGGCTGGTCTGTAACTACTATATCGCATTTGTCAGCCTCAAGAGCAACAAGCATAGCGGGAGCCGATTCCTGTGCAGGAAGTATGTTTGCATTCTCTATCTGAGGAAGACATACGTTATACCATATTGTGTTCTGCTGTGACGTACATGTAGCGCCTGCAAGATCCGCTACGCTCTTTGCGTCTGCATATTCGCTGTCAGCCTTTGTAAGTGTTACGATTGAAGCATAGTAGTAAGGGTTTGTAAAGTCTACCATCTGAAGTCTTTCTTCTGTAATAGACTGTCCTGCGATTACGCAGTCAACTGTTCCCGACTGTACTGCCGGTACAAGCGAATCCCAGTCAAGCTTAACAATTTCAAGTTCCATTCTGAGATCTTCAGCTATTTTCTTAGCCATCATTACGTCATATCCGTAAGCGTAGTCAGTGCTGTCCTTAATCTGAACCGCTCCATTTGAATCGTCTGACTGAGTCCAGTTGTAAGGAGCATATCCGCATTCCATAGCTACAGTAAGTACGTTGTCTTCTCCGCCTTCTGTCTGCTCTGTCTGTTCTGCGCCCTCTTCTGTCTTTTCCTCTGATGACGAGCATCCTGCAAGAGCCATTGTAAGAGCCATAGCTACAGCCGCTACTGAAAATAATCTTTTCTTCATGTTATCATACCTTCCTTTATCTTTAAAAATTTTTGTACAAAAAATGCCGGGACACTCATAAACTTACATGAAGACCCGGCAAAAAAATTCATAAACATAAAATTTTACGATAGCTCTCCACATAAGTGACAGTACGATATATATTATACATCGTCCCAGCCTGCCTGTTTCGGGCAAAACAAACAAACTTCGGCGAAAAATCCTTTCGTATGATGCGGCTGCCCGCCTTCGGTTTAAACAAACCGTGCGTCATACTACTGATAGTTTCCGCGCCTCTATCTTTGCTCTGACTATATCAGAACTTATAACACTATACGGTGGATAGTAACATCATTTTATAATAAAGTCAATACATATGCCGTTTTTTCGGCAAATTAACAATAAATACGTCCGTTTTTAACATTTATAGGACAGATTTCTATATACGCCACGCCTCTTTCAGTTCTTTTATACCCTGTGATATTTCCTCCGATGAAAGTTCCGCATATCCGAGAAGAACCGTACTTTTATATTTTTCAGGTACGGATTTTATAAAATATTTTGAAAGCGGATATACTTTTACCCCTCTTTTTGCGGCGTACTCCGTCATTTTCTCTTCGCTTAGACCGTTCAAAAGTTTGACTGCCACATGATGTCCTGCGTTTTCGCCGTTTATCGTTATATTTTCTCCGAGACGCTTCAGTTCTTCCATAAGTACCGCTCTTTTTTCACCGTACAGCTTTCTCATTCTATTTAAATGTCTTTCGTAATGTCCTTCATTTATGAAAGCCGTAAGTATATTCTGGTCAAGGACGGAAACCGCCGATGAAAATTTCGTATACTTTTCGTCATAAAACTCCAACAGTCTTTCCGGCAGCACCATGTAGCTTATTCTGACAGACGGGGCAATAGTTTTTGAAAACGTACCGAGATATATGACTTTCCCTCTGCCGTCAATGCTCTGTACCGACGGTATGGGTCTGGAATTGTATCGGAATTCGCTGTCATAATCGTCCTCTATAATATACCTGTTTTCTTTCTCATACGCCCAGTTAAGCAATCTTACCCTTCGTCCTGCCGGCATTGTAATACCCAGTGGAAACTGATGTGAAGGCGTAACGTATACGGCTGTATTATCATCTTTAGGCAGACAGTCAGTTTTTATTCCGCTGTCATCTACCGGTACGGAACACATTTTATGACCCAGTACTTTAAAATAAGAATATGCCTCGTAATAAACGGGTTCTTCCATGGCTATTAAAAAATCCGTTCCCAAAAGTCCGCTTATCATGCTGATTAGATTATCCACGCCTGCTCCGATTATTACCTGCTCCGCGCGGCAGTTGACTCCCCTAGAGCGGTATATATGCGAAGCCACGGCTTTTCTGAGTTCAAGGCTTCCCTCCGGAGGAAAGCTTTTTAAAATGCTCGGATTATATTCGTTAAAACAGTTTTTCATAAGCCTGCGCCATGTATTATACGGGAAATTTACGCTGTCGACCCCGTCGGTTGAAAAATTAATCTTTACCGAGTCTTTTACCTTGTTGCTGCCGATTGTCTGTTCCAATAATTTTCTTTTCCCGACAAAGTTCAGTTTATCTATCTCGCATACATAATATCCGCTTTTCGGCACGGACTCTATAAATCCTTCGGATAAAAGCTGGCTGTACGCCCCCTCGACCGTATTTACGCTGACATCAAGGCTTTCAGCCATTTTCCTTTTTGACAGAAGCTTTTCCCCTGCCTTTATTTTTCCGCTCTGTATCTGTTCTTTTAACTGCATATATATCTGAAAATACATAGGTTTTGACCTATCGTTGAGCGTTATCATATTTCCTCCGTCTGATACCATAATATTTTTATAAACTGGCAGTTTTAATACAGTCAGTTTAATAGTATTATATGGCACATAATAATTACAGTCAACAGGAGGGATTTATATGAACAGCTGCGCTACCGTATCGCCTGCTAAAAAAGCGGCAATAAACGGCCTATCCATCGCCCTTGTATTTCTTGCTACGGGATTTGTGAATATAAGACTGCCCATAGCGGCAAACGGAGGTCTTATACATCTCGGAAACGTTCCGCTTTTTCTTACGGCAATAATCTTCGGCAGAAAAACGGGAGCAGCCGCAGGCGCATTTGGAATGGCTCTGTTTGACCTTTTCTCCGGTTGGGCTTTATGGGCTCCGTTCACATTTGTAATAGTCGGAATAATGGGATATACAGTCGGCAGAATAACGGAAAGGGATTCCCATAATACCGTTTTATGGTATATAATCGCAATATCAGCGGCTCTTGTTATAAAAATAGCCGGATACTACGTTGCGGAAGCGATAATTTACGGAAACTGGGTTGCCCCTGCCGCAAGTATTCCCGGAAACCTCGTACAGATAATTACGGCAGCCGTAATAACGATACCGTTTGCGAAACCTATAAAAAAGCTTTTCATCAGCGCTTTATAATAAAATAGGAGATGATAAAATGTACAAAATAATGACTCCGGGTCCTACGCAGGTCAGGGATAACGTAAGGGCGGCAAGAAGCCTGAGAACGACCAATCCCGATGTCGATACGGATTTTACGGAATATTATAAAACAACATGCGACATGATAGCAAAAATAATAAACTCCTCGGGAAACATATATATTTTATCGGGCGAGGGTATTCTCGGTCTTGAAGCGGCCTGCGCTTCCCTTACCGAACAGGGCGACAAAGTGCTTGTAATAGACAACGGCGTATACGGAAAAGGGTTCGGCGACTTTGTAAAAATATACGGAGGAAAACCTATCTACTATACGAAAAATTACCATAAGCCCATAGACCCTGCGGAGCTGAGGGAATATCTGAAAAATAATCATAACTTTAAATATGCGACAATCGTACACTGTGATACGCCCAGCGGAATGCTGAACGATGTGGAGACAATCTGCCCTATACTTAAGGAATACGGTATACTTACGGTCGTTGATTCGGTTTCCGCCTCTTTCGGCATACCTCTTGACGTTGACAAGGGTTGTATAGATATATGCTGTATGGGCTCTCAGAAGGCTCTGTCAGCGCCTCCGGGACTGACAATGGTATCTGTCAGCGACGATGCCATGAAAGCAATGATGAGCCGCAAAACTCCCATAGCGTCATTCTACTGTAACCTGCTGACATTTAAAGATTATTATGTTCAAAAATGGTTCCCTTACACAATGCCTGTCAGCTGTATAATGGGGCTTAACAAGGCTGTTAAAAATGTGCTTTTCGACGAGCATATATATGACCGCCACAGAATTATAGCCGCAGCAGCCAGAAAAGCCGTTACGGAAGCAGGTCTTACGCTTTATGCTTCCGCAGGATATTCCGATACGGTTACCGTAGTAAATGTACCGGAAAGTCTTAAAGATAAACATATATTGGACATAATGCGTGATGAATACAATATTCTTCTTGCGGACAGCTTCGATATGCTTTCGGGCAAGGTTTTCAGAATCGGACACATGGGTGAAAACTGCAATATAAAAGACATGGCGGAAACATTCAAAGCATTGGACAAGACCTTTGAAAAGCTGGGTTATCCTCTTAAAAACAGCATGTATGACGTATTTGTAAAGGAAACGGAAAAATATATTTAAGCATAAAGAAAAGTCGGTTCGCAAGCAAAAATGCAAATCGACTTTTTATTTTTATGAAATCTGTATTCGGTTGTATTTGGTATCGTAGTTTTCATATAACAGTATTAATAATAAATTTTTCAAAATTCTTTCTTACCGTTCTCTCCAAAGGATGTTCGTTAAAACGGTTTCTTTTATAAAGCTCCTCCAGTCTTTTTGCCCTTTTTTCCGCAGCTTTTTCGGAAACGCCGCATATCATTTCTATGTCGGAAGCGTTTCTTACTCCGAGACCTGCCAAAACAGTAGCCGGCATAAGCAGATCCCTTGCAAAAACAACAGCTTCGTATTCGATTTCCCTTGATATACGGTCTTTTGCAAGCAGACACAAGCCTATTCCCTTAGCCATAAGAAATCTTGTTTCGCCTCTTGAACCTCTTTCATCAACAATAACCGTTCTTGTTTCGCCTACGGATATAACCTTTAAGCCGTTAATATTTCCGTTTATCAGTCCTTTTTCCTTGGCTTTTTTTGCGGATATTATATCTATTTTATATGCGGCGGCAACTTTATCCAAAGAAACGGGAAGAGAAGAAGCTCCGCTTTTTATAAGCGCTTTCCATGCGGCGTCCCTGCCTTTTTTGTAAAATTCGTAACTGTCCATTTCATTTTCCTCCGCAAATCAAATGCCTGTGTTTTCCGAAGCCGTATGCAAAATAATATCTATTATTTGTCAAAAGCCGCACGCCTCTGCTTACGATTTTTCTTATGATACAAGTATACCAGCGCAGATAACATATTAGCAATTGTTTTGTTTTTTAAACCTTGTATTCATAACTTGTTTACGTCCGATATGCGTGGTATTATTATATTGGCGTTTAATTGAATATTTTGAAGCAAGGAGAATTTTAATGAGCAATAACAACAGACAAATAACTGTGATAGGACATAAAAATCCCGATACGGATTCCATATGCTCCGCCATAGCCTATGCCGGACTTAAAGCAAAGCTTGACCCATCGGGAACATATAAAGCCGGAAGAGCAGGTCAGCTTAACGAAGAAACAAAATTCGTACTGGATTATTTCGGGGAAAAAGTTCCCGAATATGTATCCGATGTAAAAACACGCATACAGGATATAGAAATAAAAATAACGGCAGGCATAAGCAGAGATATGTCCCTTAAAAAAGCATGGGAACAGATGAAAGGAGAAAGCTCCGTAACGCTTCCCATAGTAACGACAGAGGGAAAACTGGAGGGAATAATAACAATAAAAGACATTGTAAACGCATATATGGAAATATATGACCAAGGGATATTGGCAACCGCAAAAACTCCCTATTCAAATCTTATAGAAACCCTCGACGGTCAGCTTATAAACGGAAACCCCGACAGCATAATAGAAAAGGGAAGAATACTTGTAGGTGCGGGAAACCCCGAAATAATGGAAGAGTATATCGAACCCAAAGACATTGTTATTGTCAGCAACCGAAGCGACGCACAGATATGCGCCATAGAAATGGGAGCGGGCTGTATAATAATAACAAACGGAACTTCCGTACCTAAAACTACAATGGCTCTTGCGGAAGCAAAGGACTGTTCCATAATAACAACAAGATACGATTCGTATACGGTTGCACGTCTTATAAACCAGAGCGCGCCCGTAGGCCACTTTATGAAGACCGACGGCGTTGTTACATTCAGCACCGATACATATATAGACGACGTTAAAAAAGTTATGTCGGAAAAACGCTACAGAGATTTCCCCGTACTGGATTCCGACGGAAACTACCGCGGCATGATATCGCGCCGCTACTTGATGGATATACAGGGAAGACAGCTTATACTTGTCGACCATAATGAAAAAAGCCAGGCAGTGGACGGCATAGGCGAGGCTTCTATTCTTGAAATAATCGACCACCACCGTCTTGCGAGCATAGAAACTATGTCCCCTATATTTTTCAGAAACCAGCCCGTAGGCTGTACTGGAACAATAGTTGAACAGATGTACAGGGAAGCCGGCATTGAACCCGATAAAAAAACAAGCGGTCTTATGCTTGCCGCAATATTGTCCGACACTCTCCTTTTCCGTTCGCCCACATGCACCGCAGCCGATATAGCCGCAGGCGAAAGACTGGCAAAACTGGCAGGTGTGGACGCCGAAAAATTTGCTTCCGAAATGTTCCATGCAGGAAGCAGTCTTACGGGAAAATCAGCCGAGGATATTTTCTATCAGGATTACAAAACATTTTCCGCAAACGGTATGAAATTCGGCGTAGGCCAGATTTCATCCGTAGATAAAACAGGACTTGAGGAAGTTAAAAGCTTACTTGTTCCCTATATGAAAGGCTTCTGCGAAAGCCACAATGTGGATATGGTATGCGTTATGCTTACAAATATAATCGACGAAAGCAGCGAACTGATATACGAGGGAGAAGAAGCGGCTGAACTTCTCGGCAAAGCTTTCCATGTCCCCGCCGAAAACGGCGCCATATATCTTCCCGGCGTAGTATCAAGAAAAAAACAGCTTATACCTTCCGTAATGGCTGCTTTACAGGGATAAAAATACTTTCTTAATCGAAATCAATATTTCGACAAATTGAAACAGACTGAAAAACAGCAGGTTTAATCGGCAAAAACGCCTTCAAACCTGCTGTTTTCCTAAAGTTTAAAGGGTCCCCAATATAAGGGAACCCTTCTTTTTATCAGCTTTATTTTATTAAACAGCCGCAGCTGCATCCGCCGGAATTTCAAAATCTTCAACGGCGTTAAAGTTATTGCAAGTCATTGTAACCATTGTTTTTGATATTACAAGAGGTACTTCCTCTGTTGTCTGTGCGGCTGCCGCAAGCATATTGTCCATAAGGCTCTGCATCATGCCTGTCATGTCTATTTCATACTTAACTATATAGCCTTCTTCGCTTATCCACATTTTTACAGGCATATCGGAAATGCTGTTAAGAACTGTTTCCATGTCTTCTTCCGTAAGTCCCATGCTTTCCGTAAGAGACTCTATTCCGGAGCTTGCCATTGCATCCCTCATGGATTCGCCCGTAAATACTCCCGATACTATGGAAGTCGAATAGCCGTTTAATTCTTCCGTTCCATCAATCTTTAAATCTTCCATGCTTTGCAGATACATCTCGGCATTTGCCTGAGCGTCATACTGCGATATATCCTCCAAAGTCAACGACTGCTGATACCATGTTCCGTCTCCGATGTCCATATATGCGTCAATAGTATCGCCGTTTTGCTCCATATACATGCTGTATGCCTGTACGGGTTCTCCTGCCGTTTCTGCCGAAACATCCATTTTAATCTTCAAATTTTCTCCGTAAATTGTGTCCATTATAGCCTTTGAAGTCATGTCCATTGTCTCGTCCTCCAATGACATGGTGAAGTCCATTGTCATTTCCGACGACATGCTTGTTACCGACGCCATTGTTTCCGTTGCCGTCTTAACAAGAGCTTCCGCGTCCTGACCGCCTGTTTCTCCGCCGCATGCGGATACGGAGACCGCCATAGCCGCTGTCATTGATACCGCCAAAAATTTCTTCATAAATTTCATAATAATCCTCCTAACTTAAGTTAAATCGGGTTACTGAATAATTTTAGCATACATATTATATAAATTGCATTATATTCCTTTTAATGTAAGGTTTCCTTAAAATTTTTTTAAGTATTTTCGCATTTTTTCGGATATAATGTCATATAAAAAGCTCGGACTTTGTGTCCGAGCTTTCATAATTTAAGCCAAGTTGTTTATTATTACCGCAAGTTCCGCTCTCGTTACATTTCCTTTCGGATTAAGAGTTCCGTCTGCGTTTCCGTTGAATATACCTGCGTTAAGGCAATATCTTACTGCCGTTACCGCCCAGTCCGATATGCTTTCATAGTCGGTAAATTCGTATATTCTCATTCCTTCTATATTTGAAACGTCTTTTCCCATTGCTTTATGGTAGTTATATATTATAACTGCCATCTGCTCTCTTGTTACCTTATCTTCGGGACCGAACACTCCGTTTCCGTATCCGCTTACTATGTTATATGCCGACGCCCATGCAACTGCGTCCTCATAGTATGCTCCCACAGGTACGTCTGTGAACGCATTTACCGTTCCTGTTTTAGGCATTCCTTCCAGACGGTAAAGGATTGTTACTATCATTCCCCTTGTTGTTGCCATATCAGGGCTGAATGTTATATCGCTTGTTCCCGACATTATTCCGTTCTCGTACACATACTGTACCGCATTTCTGTACCAGATATTTGCGGGAACGTCGATAAACGGCATTACATGTTTATCTTCTTCTTTGTTTTCTTTCTCTTTGAAGCTTACTTCAACATCTACATCGGAGGCAGGCATTTTGAATGTAAACTTATTATCTGCCTTTTCCGTAAGTTTGATTTCCTCATCGTCTTCGTCAAAGGCTTTAATCTTGTCTATTTCATATCCTTCCTCGGGTTCTACGGTTATCTTTATTGTATCTCCCTTATCGGCACGTTTAGGACTTACCGTTACTTCTCCGTGTTTGCCTTCGTCTACGCGTACCACATAGTCTCCGCTGCTTTCCGTTTCTTCCAGTTCAAAGCTGCTGCCGTTTGACTTCTTTTCCCATTTAGCTTTAAGGGTTATATCTTCTTCAACGGTAATTTCATCATCTTCATAGTACTTTTCATCATCACTTCCGAGCCAATAAAGGAACTTATATCCACTCTGAGAAGGATCTTCCGGTACTGTAAATGTATCTCCGTCTTTTACGGATAAAACAAGTTTAGCTGTCTCATCGTCATTATAGTCAAGAGTAACTGTATAGTATTTTGTTTCGGGGTCTTTTTTATCGGTAAGGTCTACAACGATATCGTCTTCTTTAGCGTCCTTAACAGCTTCGTTAATATCGGTATAATATGCGTTCATACCGTTTGCTTTTTCGATTTTTGCATTTGCTTTATCAGACTCGTCAAGATATTCGTCCACGCTTTCACCGAAAGAACCGCCGTTTATTGTTACATTAGGTTTAAGCGTTTCAATTACCTTATCCGGATCTTCCTTTGTAGACATAATGTCAAGTCCGCCTGTAATTGTACCTCCGTTGACAGTAAGAACGCTCTGTGTTCCTTCGTATGCGTCTTTATCCCAAAGTCCGAGCTGAACATCTCCGTTTATTTTAACGCCGTCTTCCATAGTAACGCGCGCGCCGTCCGTATATGAAGCAGCCCAGCATACGTCAAATGCGAAATCTCCGTCTTTAGCCGAAATAACCGTATTTCCTTTTAATACTGTATTTCCGCAGTTATTGGATAACGCATAAAGAGGTTTATCGGGATGATCAAGAACAGTGCCGTCAAGTATCATATTTTCCAGAGTAAGATTACAATAGTTCTGGATAAGCATGGCTGTATTTCCGTAAAGTTCAGGTTTAACCGTTATAGTACCGTTTTTCATTACTACAGTATTACCTTTTTCAAGATGCATTGCCTGACTTTCTGTATTCTTTGAATCTACAAGTTCTGTAGCCGTAAACTTATTGTTATTAAAATCAATAGTAAAGTTTTTATCTCCGGCAGGAAGGAAAATTCCCTTTTCTTCAACATTTCTCAAAAGAGTAATTGTTCCGCCTTTTCCTACGGCATTAATAGCCTCTTCAAGAGTTTTGTATTTTCTGTTTCCTATCTGAGCAACAAAGTTGGAGTCCACTCCGGGTTTAACAGTTGAACTTCCGTCTTCTTCAACGGAAGGAACATATCCGTCAGCACAAAGGGCATTCATATTTTCGGGCACTTTACTGTAATTACCGCCTGAAATGGTTACCGAATTTCCTGCTTCTGCCCATTCCTGCTCTTTATCAGTATTATTAAAGCTGTATGCCTTCACAGCAGGGATTTTTTCTCCGTTTTGGTCTGTACCTGCACTTGTAAAAGTACCGCCTTCAATTGTAACTGTACCGATACCTTTATATCCTGTACGTTCTATAATAGAAATTGCCGCTCCGTCAACAATAGGTCCGTCGCCTTCCGTCTTTTCTTCAGTATTTCCCGTTACGGTTATAGCGGTATTATCGCCTGTTATTGTCAAATCTCCCGCGCAAATCTGAACGCCTGTATGTTTAGCGTTGATTACCGAATTATCAATTGTAACGCTGCCGCTTGACGGGAAATAGATACCGAGACCGTCATGTACGTTCAATGTTGAATTACGAAGAGTAACTCCGTTGTTTACATTCGTACCGTTTGTAACAATTCCGTATGAGTCTCCGGGCACGTCCATCTGTACTTTATCGAGAGTTATGGAACTGTTATTATAAAGAACTGTAATTCCGCCCTGATTAAGTTTATCAGCCGTTGTTGTCAAATATCCGTTTTTAATAGTAAGCTCCGTATCCTTATGGTTTACATCAACAATCTGATCATTTCCCGTATATGTGTATGTATGTCCGTCTAAGTCAAGGATGCTGCTGTTACCTCCGGATTTAATATTTTCATTTCCAACATAATCATGAAGCATATAAATTATGCTTCCGTTTGCTGCATCAGCAGCTCCATTTGCTAAATTTCCGTAAATACGTTCACTGTTGTCATCTGCTGTTACTTTAAAACCGCCGTTTTTAACATAATCTTTTGTTGACTCATTATAAATAAGATATGCTGATGAGTCCAGTATAACTGCATCCGTGCCATCTTCCGTTGTTATAAGTTCTACATTTTCGTCAATAATAATGGGCAGTTTATACCTACTATCTCCACATGAAGCTTCAATCGGCAGTTTTCCGATAATTTTTCCACCGTCTGTCTGGCTGTTCATAATTCTAAGGAATGATTCTTCTCCCTCTATAGGTTTTGCACCATAACTTGTATGCATATAAAGAACACGTCCATTATATTTTGTTACAGCAGTTCCATCAATGTTATGCCCATTCATGTCAATAGTAACATTAAAATTCGACGTTTCAGCTCCACATTCACCAAGAACCACATCATCTGTAAGCGTTACGGTACTTCCTGCGGGAGCTGCTTTTACAGCTTCTTTAAAGGTCGCATATTTCTTTGTATTTCCATCTCTGTCCGTAACAATGGCGCCCGGAGCTGTGTAATCAACCTCAAAAGAACCATCCGCCCCTTCGCTCGGAGCTTTTCCGCTGACAAACATATCATCACGGTTTGCTACTAACGAAGCATCGTCAACATAAAAAGTACCGCTACTTATCTCTGCATTTGCTCCATCTTCCGCATACACTGCATATTTTCCGGAACCTGATGTAAATGTTCCACCTGTGATTACAGCTTTTGCTCCTCCTGTTTGCAGCTCAACTGCATTTCCACTATTGCTTATAAATTCTCCACCCTGAATTGTTATTGTTCCGTCATTAAAATCACTTGCATAATGACGAGAATATAAAACTGCACCATCTTCGGAAGTAAATGTTCCGCCACTAATAGTTGCTATATTATTATTGGCAACTGCACTTCTTCCTTCGCTTGGCTGTGTAAATTTACCATCGGTAATTATTAATTCACCGTAATCATCATTTTTTATTGTAATCTGACCGCCGATAAATTCTCCGCCGTTTATTGTTAAAAGAACTTTACCGGTTTTATCATTTGGATTGGGTTCCGAACCTTTACCTTCTTCAGCCTTTGCGGCGTCCTGCCAACCATTTCCTATCAAGCTTGAATAATAACCCTCGTTACTATCCGAAAACTTTACAGTAACACCGTTTTCAATATACATCGTACCGAAATTCTTAATTACATACCATGAATTTCCGCCTGAAACGCTATCGTCAGCCCCACCTGAGCTAGATTCCTGTGAACGTGTGTATGTTCCGCCATCAAGCTTAATATATGAATTAATATCATTATATACAGCAGCTTTTCCATGGGTAACATTATCAACTATTCCTCCGCCCTTGCTATCTATAATAGAAGGGTGTTTTGTTCCTTTTGTTGTAGAGTGATTAGTAATAGTATGGTCATCTACGTTAGTAAGTTTAAAACCATTCAAATCAATATCTACATATAATTTTATCTCCGGAATAACAACATCTTCGTTTATATCACTGTTAAGCGTAAGAGTATATTTTTCTTTATTATTCTTATAATCATATTCCTCTATATTTTCCAGAGCTTCATTAATAGTATCATAATTACCTATTAATTTTTCTCCCTGTACCAATGTAACTGCACTTTCGGTAACTTCATTTGCTACCTGTTCTTCATCCTCGGGAGCATCCTCTTGATTATCAACAGTTACATTTTCCTCTTCGGTTTCTTCTACAAATTCTGTTTCATCCTCAATATTCTCTTCTTGAGTTTCAACATTTTCTTCTTCCTGTTTATTTTCTTCCGTCTGTTCTTCTGTAGGTTCAACGGGTTCTTCTGTATTTTCAACCCCCCCTACGCAATCTGCAATGTCATTTTTGCAAACATCGCACAAGTCGTTAACAGAATCTTCTGTACACAATGTTGTACATACACATTCCGTTGTCGGCTCTTTTTCTTCTGCAAGTGCCGTACCCGAAAACATTGTAACTGTCATACACAATGTCATCAAATACGCAAACATGCGCTTTTTCATGCTTTTTTCCTCCTTTTATTTAAAAATATTAAATTTATATAAGGTTATTCTACCATTTTTTTAACTATATTACAAATAATTCATCTGTTTATTTTAGGATATTGATGTAAAATATAAATATTAAAATAAGCGAAAAAACAAAAAAGTCTAAATTAAATTGATTTGTTAAACGAAAAAAGGTACACAATAAATTGTGTACCTTTAAACTAATTGCGGAGGCAGGATTTGAACCTACGACCTCCGGGTTATGAGCCCGACGAGCTACCGGACTGCTCTACTCCGCGTCAATATAAAAGATGGTTGGGGAAGGATTCGGACCTTCGAAGCTATCGCAACAGATTTACAGTCTGCCCCCTTTGGCCACTCGGGAACCCAACCATATATAAGTATAAGCCGATGAACGGACTCGAACCGTTAACCTGCTGATTACAAGTCAGCTGCTCTG
>ERZ1673739.2535-NODE-2535-length-15041-cov-3.897504_pt1 | contig 15041 bp, 17 predicted proteins | sample MGYA00580210_ERZ1673739 | MGnify/ENA primary metagenome ERZ1673739 (study PRJEB41218, sample SAMN15661749) | gut metagenome | host: Homo sapiens | place: Canada: London | collected 2015-08-20/2019-03-30 | study: EMG produced TPA metagenomics assembly of...
CCTTTCTTTATCATAGTGTTTCCGTCATCGCTGCTCCGTTTTTCAGTGTGAATACCACTCTGCCATCTTTGTATATGGTAATGGCTTCAATGATGGCATCGAATAAATCTTTATCGAATGTTTTTTCTTCCGGCTGCTCTTTGTGCTGCTGAATCAAGTCCTCTATTTTCTTTGTGTAGTATGCTGCTCCACCATTATCTGCAGTTTCGTACTGCAAAGACGCTTTTTTGTAGATCAGCTCCAATAGTTCTTCCACCTCAGTGGTACTGCTATTTTTGAGCATCTCTATTTCTCGTTCCAATGCCTCAAGCCGGCTGTTTCTTCGGGTTCTATGTACTGTGATTTTCCGAATCTGCTCTGGATGTTTTTCTAAATTCCCTACTGCCCGCATAAACAGTTCCTTGATCTGCTCTTCCTGTATATGCTGGTTTCTACAGGTGACTCTGCCTTTTACCAGACGTTTGCTGCAATCCCATCTCCGCAACTCACCATGCTTGTAGCAGTGATATGCACTGCCACATTCTCCGCATTTGATTTTATCTCCCAGCAGAAACTGCTCTTTATGGTAGAGATAGGGCTGTTCCTTGCCTATGGCTTTGCGTCGTTCTTTTTTTCTTTGCTGTACGGCTTCAAACAATTCCTGTTCAATGATCTGTGGGAAGGCTTCATTTCCCAGATACCTTTTGTCACTAAGCATATCGCTGAGTTTTACTCGGTGGATTTCCAGTCCTTCGATATGGTCTTTTAATCTGGATACTGGAACACCACTGTTGTATACCTCGAAAATTTCCTGTACCATTCTACTTTGTTTCTCATCTGCTTGCAGCATCCCATCGATAAATTGATAACCATAAACTGTGACTTTTCTGTTCATACTTTTTCCCTTCTTTCTGTCAGCTGTAATCCATTTTTCAGTTGGAAGACTAGTTCGTTTGGATTTACAATAATCTGTTTTATGATTGCCTGGAATAATGTTTTGTCGTATGATTCCAGATACTGCGGTCCTTTTTTGAGTTGTTTGACCAGTTCTTGGGTTTGTTTCAGCTCTTTTCTCTGTCTGGATTTACGAAGGCATTGTTCTTTTGCTCTCTGGCACTCTTTCAGATTTTTGCTGATGATATTTTGCTGTTCCATATAAAAAGCAGAGTGGATCATCTCTCCACTTGCCAAGTGGTTGAGAATCTCCCTCTGCTTTTTCTGTTCCTGTATTTGTTTGTCCAATCGTTCCAGCTGTTCCTGGATCATAGGCGTTTCCTGTAACTGCTCCAGTTCGTTCACCAATGATACCAGTATCTCATCACAGTGGCTTGAAAGTTTATTCCACATGATGACAAAGGCTTGCTCCAGCTGGCTTTCTTTGATAATATCATTTTCACACAAGTCTTTTGTTTGTATGCGTCTGGCACAGCTCCAGGTGATATTGCTTTTGCCTGTTCTTTCTTTTTTCACCTGACGATTGTATAAAGTACCGCAGACACCGCAGATGACTTTCCCCTTAAACTCAGATATTTCTTCTGGCTGTTCCTTTTGATTTTCTTTTCTTCTGTTGGATTTTTGTTTCAGCATTCTTTGAACGGCTTCGTATTCTTCGTGGGTGACAATAGGTTCATGGTCATTTTCAATCAGTACCTGACGATACTCCCCATGGTTTTTTCTTCTGACGAATGGTACCGTATCCTCGCTGTATGTCTTTTGAAGAAGTAAGTCCCCCGTATAGATACTGTTTTTCAGAATGGTATAAACTGTAACTGGTATCCAATTTTTCTTGCCTGTTCGTGTAGGGATTTTCTGTTCATTCAGGCTTTTGGCAATGAGCCATACCCCTTTTCCATCCAAATATTCATCAAAGATATACCTCACAACAACTGCTCGTTTCTGATCCAGTTCCAGCAATCCATTTTCATTGGTATAGTAGCCGTATGCTGGATTGGGCAGTATGTAGGTACCATTCAGAAACCTCTTTTGTATACTCCATTTCTGGTTTAAGGAAATGCTTTCTGATTCCGCCTGTGCCACAGACGAATAGATGGAGAGAAGCAATTCGCTTTTTTCTGAGAGTGTATGGATTCTTTCTTTTTCAAAGTACACATCGATTTGTTTTTTCTTAAGTTCCCTGACAACTTTGATACATTCTACTGTATTTCTGGCAAATCTGGATATAGATTTCGTACAGATGATGTCAATCTCTCCTGCTTCACAGTCTTCCAGCATACGCATAAAATCTGTTCTGCCTTTTTCTTTGGTTCCGCTTTTGCCATAGTCCGCATAGATGCCTACGAAATTCCAATCGGCTTTGCTACGGATCATGTTTTCGTAATACTCCAACTGGGATTCATAAGAGCCTTTCTGATGTGGAATATTTGTGCTGACTCTACAGTAGGCACAGACATTTTTCACCTTTTGTTGCTTCATTTTCGCATCTACAGTATCTATCCGTTTTACTTCCATAGTATCCCTCCCTTTTTTCAAGCAAAGGATATCTGTTTTTCAGTGACACATCTACTATTTTTTTCATAAAGTTTGGCTTCTGCCGGCTGGAATGTCTGTAGGTTCAAACTATTAATTTGGTTGAATTCCTCTTGTGTAATCAGATTTCGAAACAGCATTCTCGTCAACAACTCCTTAGAAAGTTGGTATCTGATCTCATCCTGCATCTGATCTTTTGACATATAATTTCCCCCTTAATGACTATTTTCCTATTTATGACCTTTCATCAAAGAGCCACTCTTTCTCTGATGAAAAGTCACAAATGTGTGCCGCTTAATAGCGGCACACTGTTCTGACTTAAATTTGCCGTATTTGACACTACTTCCCCGACATTGGGCAGCAATATAAACTGTGCTTGGCTGCACACATAGGCTTTTCACCTCCCCCGTCATGCGGGCTACCGTCCTTGCGATGTCTGGGACTCGGCAGAAGTATCATTGTGGCTCTGTTCCGGTCATGGCATTTGATCCTGCCAAAAGATCATACCCATACAGCAAAATCGCTCGGATTATGTATTACAGACCAACGAACCTCTCTCAAGAATATGTTTATTTCACGTTCTGTTGTAACGAATCGTTGTGGCGCACTGCATGGTACTGCTTGTCCCTTTCGGGCGAAACAGAGTAATGTATTTATATTGCTGGGTATTCGGTTTTCAAGGTTCACAGAGGCAAATAAAAAACCCCCTCACTTATAAGCCGAAATGAGAAGGGGTTTTATAACCTTTTTTCAAAATAAATTTCACTTTTGTTGAAAATATTTAATTACAAATGTCATTTTCCATATATGTCTGTATCTTTTTGCGTAATTTATTTTTCGTTTGATTTACATAAGCCTGTGAAACTCCAATCTTTCGTGCAATTTCTGTTTCTGTAAAACCCAAAAGAAAAAGCTGCAGAATACCATGTTTATCATAGTTTTCTACAGCTTGCATCGCTTTTTGACATATTAATTTTTCAATTATAGTGTCTTCGACATTTACAGTTTTGTCTCTTATATATTCGATTCCATTCAAATCTTCTGTGTCCCAGGCATCATAATGCAACAATCCATTCTTTTGGTCTCTTTCTATTTGATAGCGCTCCTGCCTTTCCATTTGATGATAGATTGTAAAAACTTCTTTGCTGACTTCTACAGCTTCTTTGCTAACAAAATATTTTCGCTTTAATTCATTCATATATATTCCTCCGATTCAAATTTGAACTTTGCAATCGGCAAATTTAAGTCAGAGGTTTACAAACAATGGAAATAAACAAATAATGATAGAAGACTCTAATAAGAGATATTGCTTTTTATCTCAGTAGAAGCGCCACCTTTGTTAATAAAAAACACAAAATAAATAGAGCAATCACAAATACGTTTTAGCCTGTTTCATAATATTTGTAATACATAAGACTTTAAAAATCATTAATAACTCCCTTATGATATCAACGTAATTGCTTCAGCTTTTGTTAATAGGGCTTTAGGGGCAATTTTATTTGCTCTTCCTGTTATAATTTTTCTATTAATACAATATTGAACAGCACTTAAATAACGTTCTGTACAATCTTTTTTATCCGAAAATTGATTAAAGAAATCACCTTCTTTTTCTATTTGCTTTTGAGGATGAATGTCTATGACGCCATGAAAACATGCAACCAAAAACGCTGCTTCTTCTCTCGTGATCTTCTCATCAGGGCGAAAGTTATTGCCAAAATAATAAGATATAAACGTTTTCTTTTCTGATTCCGAATGATACGGTTTAAAAACGCATTGATCAAAAAAGCCATTTACTGTCTCTTTTAGTCTTTTATTCGTAATATCTGCAAAATAATCGCTTTCACTCATCTGCATATTATGCGCTTGACTGTACCACGAAATAAATTCTCCCCTTGTCATACTTTCGTTTGGATGTATATTTTTATCCTCCATGAAATTATAGGGAATCTGACTATTTAAAATCATTCTTATAAAAGTATCCTTTGACCAATGGTTTGCTATATCACTCTGATTTAATAAATAATCATAAATCGCAGAATTTATATAGTTGTCATCTGCATATAATGTCCTATCTTCATAACTATATAAATTGCTTTCTCCACTTAAAAATTTTTCATAGCTCAGCATCGCATTTAATACATCCGTATATATCTGTGTATCTAATTGTTCATTTTGGCTCGCAGCTTCCAATACAGCGTTATAAAATATTTCCACAATATTTTTTCCATTTTTCATAAATCGTATATCTGTACCAACATCAATTCCTGTTGCAGAAGCTGCAATCATAATCCAAGCTAGTTCATTGATCGTAGACTCTTCTTTCTGATACAGTTCTGCTAGTTCATCTATTTTATCTTGTTGCCAATCTCCCACCGCGGTGTTATTTGGGGAATTTGCTACAGCAGATAACATGAGACAAAGTTCTCTTTTATTTTCATAAGGATAATTTAAAATTTTATTGATCAAATAGAGCTGTTCTTGTTGACTTCCTTTTAAATACTCTTCGTGGCAAGTCAATGCTAAGTAGGCAAAACACATACTACCCAGCCCTTCACTTTCTACTTTCTTTAGATTGTCTGTTCCAGACAATTCATTTATCAAAGAATAGCCGCAAACATCTTTTGCATCTACAAAAAGGAGTGTGACAAACAAAATAGCATGTGCAATTTCCTGTTTTGTAAAAGCAGAAAAATCTCCATTTTGATCACATATAAATCGCTTATACTCTTGATACATACTGTTTACATCATTGTTTACTTCTCGGCTTTTATCAAAGACCATAAAATAATAGGGATCTTCCACTGCTCTTGCAAATTCAAAATGATGATAAGAAACCCTTTCTGTCTTATCTGAATAAAGATTTTCCCACAACTCTAGGATTTTTATATTCTCATCTTTTTGAAAATCCATGGTATCCGCAAAACAAATAAATGCTGATGAATATATCAAGACAAATGTAAAAAACAACGTGAAAACTCTTCTCAGCAAATTTTGCATTGTTCACACTCCTTATACTATTTAATAAATTGTAGCAATTATATCTGAAAATTCTTCGATAGAATATGGATATCCTAACTCTAAATAATCAGATGATAATGATTTATCTACTACAATAATATAGTCCTCTCCTGAGACTCCCACAACATGTGCACATACAACAGATTCATGTGGCAAAGGCAAGTTGAAGTACTCTACTTCTTCCCATTTATCTCCTGTCTCATTTAATAAACTTTGAACATCTAACTCTGACAACAATCCAATTTTAGTGTTGTCTTGTGCAATTTCTACTGAAATTGTCTGGATATTTCCATTTCTTTCTACAAATGCAAGTAAAGTGGGATTTCCTTCTTGATTTACTGCGGGTTGATACCAAAAATAATCATTTTTATCTATTACAACTCTATTATTATTTAATTCTGTAAAAAAATTGTCCTTTAAGTTATAAACCAATTGACAATCATCTATAGAATATTTAATAATAGACAATTCATCATTAATATTATTTTGTTCTTTTACCAGATTCATAGCAGATAATTCATCTTCATTCAAAACATTGTTCGTTGAAAAGGGATTATGAGTATAGTTTACAACATTGTTCATGTAACTATTAATTTCAGCTAAATTTTCATCTAATAAACTATCTCTTGCCATTGCTGGAACTACGAAACTAAGTGTAGCCATTGAAGCAAAAATACCTAATAGTACCTTTTTATTCATAATATCAATTCCTTTCCATTATGTTGCTACAAATAAAAGTAAATTTAACCTCTTATTTATCTCTTTTTAAAACTTGCAATATGAATATACAAATTCCAAATCATATTTATACTTATTACCCTTTCATTTACACCATGTAGTACCACTCCAAGAGCGGCCACAATACCCCGGAATCGATTTGTTAACAAGATCATAATATTGTGCCCATACTATAGAACCATCATCTAAAATTCTAACTACTTCTTGAAGATTGGTACCGTTGTCAGCTCCAGTAATCAATACGTCATGAGCTACATCTCCCTTAACAGGTCCTAGTGTAATACCGACAGGATCTCCATCATTTGTTATTTCCTTAAAAATAAAATTAAAATCAATTTCATTATGTCCATTTTTAAAATCATAATGCCCATGGTAAGAACCTGTGCCAAGCATTTTATCAAATTCCTCTAACGCCATTAAAACATCTTGTGCTGATCTGCTTGTATCGTCAGCGGTTGTCCCTAAAACTTTTTTACAAACTTCATCGTACTGTGATCTAACTGTTGAATCACTTTGAGCACTTCTATCCGGCTGCTGTGCAACAACAAAGTTGCGTGACATAGTTAGCCAACATCCATTTTCTCGATTTTGTTGTGAATTGTAGTTTTTTCTATCAATTACAACTCTTCTTGCAGCATAAGCAGGAACTGACGTTAAAATACTAATAGCAACTAATGCTATAAAGATATGGCATAATTTTTTTTTCATATAATCTCCCCCAAATAAATCTATGCATCATAAATCACTCTATCTAGTTGATTCTGCTAATAAAATATGGTAATCTTATTGTAATCCTGTTTGAAATTGCTTTTGTGTTAGCCGCACTGCTCTGCTTTTTCATTCAGGATATTTTTTCAACCTCCTCTCTTTTAGATAATTATTCATAACATCCCCCTATCTACAATATAATAACTAATACTAATTATAACGATCTAATCTAACTATAACCTAGTGTTGACATTTCGGTTGTGTAACAACCTGAATAATATCGCCTTTCCAAGTAAGACCACATCCAGTACATTGCCTTCCTTCATAGTACGTTGTTGTACAAGAACCATCCTTATTTTTCTCATGGATTTTGAAAACACCATCAACAATTGTATGTATATGATTAGGCTCAATTTTGGTGTTTATTCTACTAACTTTTCCATCTTCAAAAATAAACTCATATGAAATATTTTCATTCACTTCAAATTCAACTTCCTCAAAAACCTGCTCTGATAATGATAAATCTGGTACAACTAATATTTCCTCTAATTCTGCTGGGTTAGACAAAAATTCAGTTTTCTCAAAATCAACTACTGAAACATTTTCTGAAAAAATTTGATTTACAGATCCATCCGCTGCTTTTGCAATCACATTGCTACAAGTCAGAGAGAATACTGCCAGCGCCGAAACAAAAACTTTTCCACGTAACCCATTTTTCTTTTTTTCACGCATAATTTCTAATATCCTCCTTTTATAGTGTTTGACATTATTGCCGCTATAACATACACAATATAGTTGATTTTTATTGCGTATATTTTCTAACTCTAATGACTTAATGATCAAAGCCGCGTATTTTCTCTTTTGCCTTCCATCAAATCTTTCAGTTACTGCTTCATCACAAGCAATTTCCATCCAGGCAGAAAGATTATCTTTCAAGAAATAAAACAGCGGATTAAACCAATTAAGACAATTCAACACAATCATCAAAACTTTTCGTCCTACGTCATTTTGTGATGCATGATAACATTCATGACTCAATACAAACTCTATTTCTTCCTTATCTAGAGCATTAATCATAATTGCTGGGATCACAATATACTTGTGCAGAATTCCGACTGTAAAAGGACTTGTTGTCTCGCTATTCCCCATTAGCAAAACGTTTTGTGTTGTATATTTCCCCATTATTTTTTCAAAAGCACTTGCCCAAACATCGCTTTGGATTATAAAACTTGTTCGTTTGATTCGTGTCACTGTGTACAGATACATCAATATTTTCATTGCTATAAATACAAGAACACCAATAAACCAAATATTGTCTATATAGTCAATATACGGAAATATATCTCTAGCACTAGCAACCACGTTGTTATATTCATTCTGTCCTTCAAAAACGATCAAGTCATAATCTATAAAGCTACCTTCGCTACCATCCATAATAGAAACCAAATAATAGAATGGTATGACGAATGAAAATAAAACTACAGTATTGGCAAAAACCATAAACTTTGCTGATGTTAACTTATATAAGTTTTTTTCCAAGATTAAATAAATACTACTTGAAATAAATCCGCTGATAGATAGCAAAAGTACACATATAAAAATCCTATTTACGATCAATTCCATCGAACCAGTCCTTTAAATCCTGCATCTCATCATCATTTAGCTTTTTCTCACTTGAAAATGCCGCTAAGAAACTTTTTAAAGATCCTTGAAATTTAGATTGCAAAAATTGATCCGCTTCTTTTGCAGAAAACTGTTCTTTTGTCAGCAGCGGAAAATAATATAAACTTTTTCCTTTTTTTGATGCAGACACCATTCCTTTCCCTTCTAGCCTTTTTAAGAATGTTCCAACTGTCTGATGTGTCCAGCTTTCTCCATCTTCATTTAACAAAGCGACCACATCTGCAACCGAAATCATTTCTCCGCAGTCCCAAATTTTTTCCATTACCTTCATTTCAGAATCACTAATATTTGTTTTCATCATTACCTCCATTTACTACATTTTGTCGTTATTATTGTACTACACTTCGTCGTTTATTGTCAATGATTATTAAACGCCAATTAGATGTAAAAAAATATTTTAACATTATATTGGTAATAATAAGCAAATCTACCATTTTCTTTGATAGGATATTACCAATGAGGTGTAAAATTATTTATGGACTCCATTTTTGATCGATTAAAGAATTTACGAGAAGCAAATAATTACAAACAAAATTTCGTTGCCAACTATTTGGAAATATCACAGCAAAGTTATTCCAGATATGAAAACGGGAAAAGAGAACTCCCAATACACTTTTTGCCTGCTCTGGCAAAACTTTACGGTGTTTCTGTGGATTACATCCTTGGTTTATCCATGAACTCTCAAGATCTTGAATCCCTTTCCCAGAAAACATATGCTGGAAAAACATTGAAAACCATTGTTGACGATCTTTCTGCATTGAACAGCGATAATCTTATTTCTGTGATAAAATATATTGAATTTCTAAAAAATACACAGAAATCCAAATAGAGCATATCTGTATTGATTAGGACTTACGTTTTCTTTATTTTTATAACTATATAACTGTTCAATGAAGTAATTAACTTTTTTTGCTAAAAACTGCCTATGGCATAGTCCCTGCCATAGGCATACTTGTCTCACTCTTTACACTGGCCTACTTCTAATATTTTATTTCCCATTCAAAAAGCAATTTCAACTTTAAGCAGTGCATCACCCTATCTACAGCATTCAATATGACACCCAGCCCCATGTTTATTGGGTGCATCAAAAAAGTCATTAAATTATTTGAAGATACATAAAAAGACCATTTTTAAAAATGGTCCTAAATCATTTTTTCATATCTATTTCATATAAGTAAATAGATGATATATCTTCTATTGGTATTTCATTTCCGTCAACAGTAATCAAAATATTTTTGTATTCATCTAAATGTTTATATTGACTTATTATAGTTTTATATATTCCTCCCTCCTTTTTTATATCTTTTTCAAAGTAGGAGATATATACATAAGGATGTTCATTTTTCTTCTCTTGTATGAGCTGTAAATTCTCATTGATTTCTGCAATAGCGTCCTCACTAAGTATTCTTTTTTCCTCTATGTTCCGTTCTGTTTCTTTAATCACCGCATCATATCCTGTCAGGGCAGCAAAAGGTGAAAATTGTGCTGCACGATTTTGTCTTGACATTCGTGGATGTTTTTTTGATGTTGGGTGCTGTAAGCTCATAATATCATCATATTTTCCACTCATGCTTTATGTCCTCCGATCTGATTATTCCTGTCTTTTGCTGTTGCCCCTTCTTCCAGACTAACACCTTTCAAAACTGCATTCTTTCCAAACTTATGCTTAATAGACAGCAACGCCTGTTGTAGTTTTTTCTCTTTTTCTCTATCAGCAGCTTCTTTTTCTTCTAATTTTTTCTTTTCAGAGTAATCTGTAAAGAGGTCTAATTGTTCACAAATATGGCTCTTTAGAGCATCTTCTTCTGCAATCACATGGTTTGCCACAATATTGATTCTTCGGATCAGAAGTTTTTCATCCGTAATATCTTCAAAAAGTCTTATTGCTGCATCAATGATCTTTTTGCTGGAAGAAGTAGGTTTACCAAGTGAAATCGTACCTTGCGCATGCTGCGGGACTGCTCTACCATAATGGTCTATTTTGATCTTTCCAGTATAAGAACGTATTTTTTCAGTATCATTCAGATTTTCTCTGTCATAACCTATTGTCAAAACAAGTTGATCCGTCACAAAACCTTTTTCCACCAAGTCTAAAGAAAGCTGATCAGCCATTTCCAACAGCACGATTTTTGCCTTTTCATTTGGATAAGGACAATGTAGCACTTGACCAGAACCCATACTATTGTTTTCCGGTTTATACGCCTTGATATCCGCAATGGTGCACGGCTCCCATCCCCACGCATGGTCAATCAGCAGCTCTGCATTGATACCAAAGAGTTTATACAGTAACTCCTCATTATGATAATCTGTCTCTTTTCCTATGGAACATCTCGCAATATCTCCCATAGTAAACAGACCATTGTCCTCCAGTTTCTTCTCATAGCCTCGTCCAACTCTCCAGAAATCTGTGAGTGGTCTATGTTCCCACAATAGCCTACGATATGACATTTCATCAAGCTCCGCAATACGCACTCCATTTTCGTCTGGCTGTATATGCTTAGCTCCAATGTCCATGGCAACTTTAGCTAAATACAGATTAGAACCAATACCAACAGTAGCTGTAATACCCGTTTTCTTCAAAACCTCGAGAATGATTTTCATTGCAAATTCTTTGGTGGTCAATCCAGAGGTTTTCAAGTAAGGTGTCACATCCATAAACACCTCATCTATGGAATAAACATGGATATCCTCAGGGGAAACAAACTGCATATAAATATTATAGATATAGGCACTTTGCTTGATATAATAACTCATTCTTGGCAAAGCTACGATATAATCAACCGCAAGAGCATGATTTACTTTTAATTCATCAGCATCACAGGAGGAGCCTGTAAATTCTTTCCTTTGCAAGCGGGCTTTACGTTCATAATTGATTTCCTTTACCTTTTGCACTACTTCAAAAAGCCTTGGTCTGCCTTTGATCCCCATTGCTTTAAGAGAAGGTGACACAGCTAGGCAAATGGTTTTATCCGTTCTACTGGAATCTGCCACCACAAGGTTAGTTGTCAACGGGTCTAGTCCACGTTCCATACATTCCACGGAAGCATAGTATGATTTTAAGTCGATAGCGATATATGTTTTTTCGCTCATGCTATCACCTCTTTTTATACTTCAATGATTATATTATAACCTGTAAAACTACTGTAACGCAAAGTATAAAACATAAATTAAAAATAGATACAGAAAATCACATTCTGTACCTACATATCAACATATATATTTTACATCTGCATCTTGACTTTTCTCCAGTCCGTTGCCACTTCCATCGTAACGCCATTGCCTAAAGCTTCAAAATGCTTCTTACCACAATGGATTTTCAGTTGTTCTTTGCTTCGTAAATCCATAAGGCTGGTGCTTCCCTTTGTTTCCAAAATAAAGTATAGCTTTTCTTCTCTATTTTTGTTCAAATACACTGCCCAGTCTTGATTATAAGTATCGATTGGTGTATCTACCTGAAAACGGCTTGGTATTTTAAAGAACATTTTCACATCTGGATCATTATCCAGAGCCAATGCAAACGGTTTTTCCACCAAACTGCTGTCATATACCACATAATCATATACCACATAATCATATACCACATAATCATATACACTATGCTCTACATTGACAGCATTTTTATCCAGATTTGCAATAAACTCCGCTGACTCAAATATTTCCTGCACATAGTATTCTTCACCATCCAGCTTGATATAACAAATTCCGTCAATGGCTAACTGGTGGCGGTAAAAATTGATTGTTTCTGTTACTTGCTCCAGAAAGGCTTCCGGATTATTCAGAAAATCCTCTAAACAGCCACTGCGAACCAATATTTCATTGACTGTTTTCAATGTCAAAAGTGTTTCTTCACTAATTTGTGTGATGATATCAGACAGTACATCATAAGCATATCCGATATCCAAAGAACACATTTCCCTTTCTATATGGGAAACACCAGATTTTCACTGGTAATTATATGCTCATGGGTAACTTTTTTCTCATAGGTGATGCCTGCAAACATATCTAGCTGCAATACACTAAATTTTACACCTGTTTCATCTTTAATTTCTTTTTGAAGTGTAGAAGCAAATTCAGCAAATCTTTCATTTTCCATCACATGAAGGATATTGATATTTTTTCTCAATGCGTCCCCCATCCTGATTGACACAAAGACAAAGCTCACGCCCTACCTTTTGGCTACAAGTAAAAATAGATTTTTGCTCCGTCAATATGCAAACTTGAAATACATATGGATTATTCCAGCCTTTCTTCAGTGCAAAATGGGAGAAAATAAAGCGCAGTGGGCAGTCAAAATTTAACAGCCACTCTTTATCCCTCATAATGGTGTTATAGGTATCATCGTCTGCCTGTGTATTCCCTTTCACATCTTTCAGCTTGCCTTTCTTATCCTGTGAAAAATAACCGTTGTATATTTGAGAAACATCAGAAAAAATCACTTACAGATTGGTTCATACTTTGGCTTTGCAATCAATTCTTCATAGTAGGCTTCAAACATCTCTGCACAAATCCCTAGTATTCCATCTTCATGACAATATTTTCCACCTTGTCTATAAAAAATAATGACAATACCTCAATGCCTTTTCCGTATAACGCAATTATTTGTCCAGATGTGCTCCAATAGTTCTTCTGATTTGTGCCATTTTTATGACATTCTCATCAATATCACCAATTGCTTTTCCCTATGATACTTCTAACATATTATCAAATTCGATGTGTTCCATTTCCGTTGTGCAGTCTATACCAGAAGCCGTATAGACTTCGCATAAATCTCTCCCCGGAAAGTAAAAATAAATCATCATTCGGCTTGACTGTGACCGCTTTTCGTGTAACAGTATCATTTTTCCCTTCCACATTGATTTCTACATTTGCCTTAAAACCATTATCATTGGAAACAGATAATAATTTTACATACGCCTGAATGAATCCGGCTACAACTTGATTTGAAAATACAGAAATCTGTTTTACCAGTCCCATTTGGTAAGCATCTACCGGTGTCAGACGGTATAAAAGATTGATTTTCTCTCTGTGCTTTGCAAAATAACGGAACACACAAAGAGGGTTCAGTAAGGCAATGGCTTCTTTTGCCTTTGCTGTATTATCCACGCTTTGGGGTTCATCAATAATAACAATCGGTCTGATATCCTGAATATATCGCATTGCCGTTTCGCCGTTAAGCTTCTCCTGCAGCTGATTGATGATATTTGCCATCTTTTTGAATGCGTCAATATTAATGATCATAACCTCAATGTTAGCGCCTGTACCAAACTGGCGTACATCAGACAATTTTGCGGAATTATAGAAAAAACACCTGTTTGGTACGCTATCATACTGCAAGACAAAATACTTTTTTGTAATTTCAAAAGATTTGTAAACACCATCTTAGATTGCCACAGAAGGCACTATAATAATAAACCTTGTAAAGCCATATTTTCTATGTAATTCGAATATGGTCTTAGTATAGACACAGGTTTTGCCTGTACCAGTTTCCAGTTCAATACAGAACTGCGGAACACCATCCTCCAGTTCTGTAAAGGACAGAAGATTACGTTTCTGTACTGTATGCATATTCTCTACCAATGTATTTCGATCAATTCTCAAAACATTTCCAACACAAAAGTCGTTCAAAGATACCTGTAAATATTAATGTACTATATGTATTTTCCTGTCCAACAAACAAGTCTACTGCAGCATTGACGGCATTGGTTTGGAAGTCTTGATTTTTAAACTTTAGCCTCATTTTTCTTCTTCTCCATCTATATTACTCAATATATAATCAAGAATATTTTTATCAAAAACTGTTTTCGCTTGTGTCTCCTTGAGCTCTTCTTGTGCTAAATTTAAAGCAATAATTACTAACCAGTATAACTCAATATCTGACTTATACTCAAATGTAATATATTTTTTCAATGGTTCCGTAATTTCTTCAATCATATATAAACCATAGTTTCCACCAATAAATACTCTTTCAGAAAACTTTGCATAAGCATAGTCCCAACCACTCGTCCTTGGTTTGTATCGAGGATTTAATAAACCATCGACATATGATGTGGAAAACGAATTATTTTGGATAGCATCCAGTACTTCTTTTATTCCAGTTTCCAACTGACTCCGAAACTCTGTTACCAGTTTTGTATTCTCAGAGCAATGAAACTCTGTTTCAAAAAAACTTTTTAACCTACGTAATGTAGAATCATAATGTTCAGAATTTGTTCTCTTCTTATTTTCTTCAAAAAGTATTTGAATTTGTTTTATTGGATCATCGATTGTTTTGATTTTCTGTTTAGTAAATCTTTCTTTATAAGAATTATCAATTTTATCAATTTGTTTCATTAATTCAGTAAGATATCCATATCTTGTATTAAAAAACTCATCTAGCTGACTTAATTTTATCTTTAATTTTATATCATCAACTTGAGGATCATTACTGT
>ERZ1673739.2540-NODE-2540-length-15016-cov-4.812980_pt1 | contig 15016 bp, 10 predicted proteins | sample MGYA00580210_ERZ1673739 | MGnify/ENA primary metagenome ERZ1673739 (study PRJEB41218, sample SAMN15661749) | gut metagenome | host: Homo sapiens | place: Canada: London | collected 2015-08-20/2019-03-30 | study: EMG produced TPA metagenomics assembly of...
TCTGTTTCCTGATCATATACAGCATCCTGCTGTGCCTGGGCTGCCTGAGCGGCTTCTCTGGCAGCTTTTTCTTCCTCTGCCTGCTGCATCAGAACAGCAATGTTATTATCTGCTGTACTGATCTGTGCCATCAGGGCATCTGCTTCTTCCTGGCTTGCACTGATCTGATATACATAAGAAGAAATATCATCACTGGTAGATGCCACCATATTCTGAACTTCCTGCTGTGCAGAACCACGCTCTGCCAAAAGTGCTTCTATGGATTCTTTTTCCTGCTGTGCTGTCTCTTCCTGCTGCTGAATCTGCTTCTGAAGATTTTCGTATTTTTCCAGCATCTTTCTGTCATACTGGGAAAGTTTGGAAATGCTGTCTGCTGCATTGATAAATTCTCCAAGACTCTGAGAGGAAAGCATCGCTTCAAGCGCAGTAGCTCCTCCGTTTTCATACATATACTGAATACGCAGTTTCATTGCTTCGTACTGTTTCCGGGAAGCTTTTTTCGCTTTTTCCAGATCTGCACGAATCTGTTTTAACTGGTTTTCTTTTTCTCCGGCCTGTATACTCAGTTCAGAAACACTGTTTGTCAGTTCATCATACTGGCTGTTTAAATCTTCCAGATAGTTTTCCAGTTCCTGCTTCCTGCTCTCCAGGCTGCTGATATCTGCCTGTGCCTGGGCAAGTCCTGCCTCTGCTTCCTGTTTCTGAGCCTGCATATCTGCAATTTCGTCTTCTGTTGCATATGCGGCGGTTCCCATGGAAAATGTAAGAAGCCCTGCAAGCAGTAGTGAAAAAACTTTTTTCTTCATAAATTAAATCCTTTCGCTTATAAACAAATCATCTTTCAACTTATCTTCAAACACGTTCCAGTATAACATACTTCGTAAAAAAATCAACACTTTTTATTAATTTTTGTAACATATATGTAATATTTAACATAATTTTCACAAAAAAGAAGCCATTATCCCGCAAGCTCCCTGCCTTCTTTTCTGCCGGTTTAACCTGCACGAAAGATACCGCATTTTTAAGCTTACTTTAGATAACAGCTTCTATGATTTTACTTCAGAGGAACTACATCAGTTCCATTCATTTTTTTCTTATTCTGCTGCGACAGCTTCTTCCTCTTCTGCTTCCGGCTCTGCAGCCATTACTTCCTGGAATTTTTCAAGAATGATCGTCTGAATTCTGTCACGGGTTCCGGAATTGATCGGATGCGCAATATCACGATATTCTCCGTCTGTTGCCTTGCGGCTTGGCATAGCGATAAAAAGTCCTTTTTCACCTTCGATCACTTTGATATCATGTACTACAAATTCATCATCAATTGTAATAGAAACAACTGCTTTCATTTTTCCTTCTTTAGCTACTTTTCTCACACGCACATCAGTAATATTCATTATAAAACCTGCTCCTTTCACTTTTCCGAGTCTTTCCGGCTCTGTTTTTGATGGTCTGTCATTTATAACACGTACCTATCATTTTTTTCCACGACGATCTTTACTTCACCTTCGCCGCAGTAATACGAATTTGCACGGATCGTATCCCGGCTTTCTACAATGCAGTTTTCAATATGAGTATTATCTCCCAGATATACATTGTTTAAAATGACCGAATTCTTAATAACACAGTTATTTCCTACAAATACGTCTTTAAAAAGAACGGAATTTTCCACTACACCGTTAATGATGCATCCGCTTGCTACCAGGCTGTTTCTTACCTGTGCTCCAGGATTGTATTTGGCCGGTGGAAGATCGTCAATTTTTGTCTTAATCGTTGGTTCCTGTTTGAAGAAGAAGTTTCTGATCTCCGGCTGCAGGAAATCCATATTTGTTTTGTAATATGCTTCTGCAGTAGAAATATTGCTCCAGTATGTATCAATCTTATATCCGTAGATTCTTTTCAGATTCTTGTAACGGATCAGAATATCTTTTACAAAATCATGTCTGCCTTCCTGCGCAGCTTTTTCGATCAGTTCGATCAGCTGTCTTCTTCGGATAACATAAATACCTGTGGAAATGGTATTATAGGAAGAAACCATTGGCTTTTCTTCAAATTCTTCAATTCTGCAGTCTTCATTCATACGAAGAACACCAAAACGTTCTGTTTCATTTGGATCATCGCATGTGGTACATACAACTGTCACATCTGCACGTTTTGCAATATGATATTCCAGGACTTTATTATAATCCAGTTTATAAATGCAGTCTCCGGATGCAATAACTACATACGGCTCATGGCTGTTTTTCAAAAACTGAAGATTCTGATAAATAGCATCTGCAGTTCCCTGATACCAGAGACTGTTTTCTTTGGTGATCGTCGGTGTAAATACAAACAGACCACCCTGTTTTCTTCCGAAATCCCACCATTTGGAGGAGCTGAGATGTTCATTCAGGGAACGGGCATTGTACTGTGTCAGTACAGCCACCTTCTGAATATGAGAGCTTGCCATATTACTGAGTGCAAAATCAATACTTCTGTAACTTCCGGCGATGGGCATTGCCGCGATTGCTCTCTTATTGGATAATTCTCTCATGCGGTTATTATTACCGCCCGCTAAAATAATACCGATTGCTCTCATTTCTCGTCACCGTCCTTTGCTGCAATTACCTGTCCTCCTGCCAGTTCTCCGTCAGGATAATCTTCCAGTGTGGTAACACCGGAAATCGCAGTGTTTTTTCCGATTCTTACATTATCCGGAATCACACTTCGTTCCCCTACTGTTGCAAGGCCAAATGCATAAACCGCAGGTTTGAGAACATTGGGGGCTTCCTCACCGCAGCCAAGTACCACCTGGTTTCCAATAACAACATCTTCAGCGATGATCGCCTTGTTCATCTCTACGCCTTCTCCGATTACAGAATTGCGCATGATAATAGAATCCCTGATGACACTGCCCTTGCCGATCACAACATTCGGGCCGATCACGGAATTATGTACTTCCCCGTAAATTTCAGCTCCCTCACCGATCAGGCATCTGTCTGTAACTGCTTCTGCTGAAATATACTGCGGAGGAATGATATCTCCTTTTGTATAAATCTTCCAGAATTCTTCATAAAGGTTAAATTCCGGAATGATATCGATCAGTTCCATATTGGCTTCCCAGTAAGAACCCAGTGTACCTACATCTTTCCAGTATCCGTTATATTCATAGGCAAAAAGTCTTTCACCTTTTTCTTTACAATACGGAAGAATATGCTTTCCAAAATCGCAGCCGTTCTGGTCTTTAAGGGAAATAAGTGCCTCTTTCAATGCCGGCCAGCTGAAGATATAAATTCCCATGGATGCCAGATTGCTGCTTGGATGCTCCGGTTTTTCTTCAAACTGTGTGATCCTTCCCTTATCATCTGTAACCATAATTCCAAAGCGGCTTGCTTCCTCAATAGGAACAGGCATACAAGCGATAGTCACATCTGCTTTATTTGCTTTGTGAAAATCAAGCATTACCTCATAATCCATCTTATAGATATGGTCACCGGATAAAATCAGAACATAATCCGGATTATACTGTTCCATGTAATCCATATTCTGGAAAATCGCGTTGGCCGTTCCTGTATACCACTCACTGCTTGTACTTTTTTCATAAGGCGGAAGTACGGTAACACCGCCCTCATTTCTGTCAAGATCCCACGGAATACCAATACCAATATGTGTATTCAGTCGTAATGGCTGATACTGTGTTAATACGCCTACTGTATCGATACCTGAGTTAATGCAGTTACTTAAGGGGAAGTCTATGATACGATATTTCCCGCCAAAAGCAACTGCAGGTTTAGCTACTTTTTCTGTCAGTACACCCAGCCTGCTGCCCTGGCCGCCAGCTAAAAGCATGGCTATCATTTCTTTCTTAATCATGCAATCACCTCTTGTATGTTATGATTTATTCATTATAACACACTTCTTCTTCTTCGTGAACATAATTTACAATTTTTATTTGATATTTTTAATTTTTTTATCATTTTTGCATACGTTTTTTCGAATTTCTTTTCTTTGCAGACCCTTATCATTATGCATTTTTCCTATATATTTACTATTTTTTTGTATTTTTTGACCAGAATGTGTTCGAAAATTGGAATATGCCGTAAATCAGGGGATACACATTGTGATCAGATGAAGAAATACTTTTCAATTCAGAGTTCAGGGAGTATAATATTTCTAATCTGGAGCGTGCCTGACCTGAAAATGTCTGTCACAGCTTCACCTGTTTTATAAATTTACAGAAAGGAAAAGCTATTTTTATAGCAGATCATAGATTATGTATCAGATTGATTTTCATAAACCTCTTCATATTCATTTCATCGGTATCGGCGGAATCAGTATGAGCGGTCTTGCAGAGATTCTTCTTGGTGAGGATTTCATCATTTCAGGTTCCGATGCCAAATCCAGCCCTCTTACAAAGGCTCTGGAACAAAAAGGAGCAAAAATTTATTACGGACAGCGTGCTTCCAATATTACAGATGATGTGGATGTTGTTGTGTACACTGCCGCTATTCATCCGGACAATCCGGAATATGCCTGCGCAGTTTCCAAAGGCCTGCCAATGCTGACACGTGCAGAACTCCTTGGACAGATCATGCGCAATTACGAAACACCGATTGCCATTTCCGGTACCCACGGAAAAACCACTACTACTTCTATGGTTTCCCATATTCTTCTTGCCGGAAACTGCGATCCTACCATCAGTGTCGGCGGTATTCTTCCTGCTATTGGCGGAAATATCCGTGTAGGCGAATCTGAAACTTTTGTCACAGAAGCCTGTGAATATACCAACAGCTTCCTGAGCTTTTTCCCTAAGATCAGCATTATTCTGAATATGGATGCGGATCACCTGGACTTTTTCAAGGATATTGATGATATCCGTCATTCCTTCCGCCGCTTTGCAGAACTTCTTCCTGCTGACGGAACACTGATCATAAATGCAGACACACCAAAATATGAAGACATTATCAAAGATCTTCCATGCAAAGTCATCACCTATGGTCTGGAACATGATGCAGAATATCAGGCCGACCATATCACGTTCGACAAATATGGCCATGCTTCTTTCCATATACTCAGAAATGGCGTAAAAGCAGGAAGCTACTACCTCAAAGTTCCGGGTATTCATAATGTTTCCAATGCCCTGGCTGCAATCGCACTTGGCCATCTTCTGGGACTTTCTGAAGATGTGATCATTCAGGGCCTGGGAAGTTTCACAGGCACAGACCGCCGTTTTCAGTATAAAGGGGAAGTAGGAGGCGTGACCATTATTGATGATTACGCACATCATCCAACTGAAATCGCAGCAACTTTAACTGCGGCACACAATTATCCACACAAAAAACTCTGGTGTGTATTCCAGCCGCATACATATACCCGTACAAAAGCTCTGCTTCCGGAATTTGCCAAAGCACTGACCGGTGCTGACCATGTAGTTCTGGCAGACATCTACGCAGCCAGAGAGACTGATACTCTCGGTATCTCTTCTGAAAATCTTCAGAAACAGATCCAGGCACTGGGAACTCCATGTGAATATTTCCCGACCTTTGACGAAATTGAGAATTATCTTCTCTCCAACTGCGAACATGGCGATGTGCTGATCACTATGGGCGCCGGTGATGTTGTCAATATCGGAGAACATTTATTAGGTAAATAATTTTTAAAATTACAGTCAGTTATATACTGACACATCAGATTTCGTAGAATTATATTTTTAAAAAGACATTTTCTCCCAGATTTTTCTGTAAGAAAGTGTCTTTTTACGTTATACAAAAGTTATAAACATCTTATCCCCCTGTCTTTTTCCTGTATTTCAGCACATCTTCATAGTTATCCACATTATCCACATCGTTATGCACATCCTGTTTCTCCACATTATGTGGATTACCATGTGTATAATTAATTTGACATAACTTTACACATTTTTGTAATAATTTCCTTTATTTTACTGTATATTTCGGCGTTTTCAGGTTTCCGATAATTTTTTTATTTTCAGGTTTTCCACATTATCCACATTATCCACATAAAAATGTGGAAGAACTCCCCTCCAAATCTGCTATTCTCATTTAAAAAATCTTGTGCTATAATTCTGTTTATCGTAAATCATCGAATCGACACGGAAAGCGAGAATCCTTTATGGCTATGATCACCTTACAAAACTCCTCTGACATGGGAGTGACTGTTTTATCCAACAATTTCATAGACAACTATATGCCGGAAGCAAATGGGGAATTTGTAAAAATTTATATCTATCTCCTTCGTCTTCTTTCAAATGCTTCTGTGCCTTTCAGTCTGGAACAGATGGCAGACCATTTTTCCTGCACGGAAAGAGATATCATACGCGCTCTCAGATACTGGGAAAAAGAAAAACTCCTGACTTTACATGGCCGGAACAGCGAAGATATCACTGATATTTCTCTCTGTATCCCGCCTGTGAAAACACTTCCTTGCGAAAAGCCAGAAGCAGATACACAGGTTCTCTCTTTCCCGGATACCGTTCCTGCTGTACCGCCAGCTACTGACGTACCATCTGCTTCTTCCAGTCCTGATGCTGCCATATTATCTGCATCAGACCAAAAAAACATACCGTCTTCCAGACCTGTTGCTGCTTCCATGACTCCTGACAGAGTAAAGGAACTGAAAAAAAACGAAGACGTCGCACAGCTTTTATATCTTGCAGAACAATATCTTGGTAAAACCCTCACGCCCGGAGAAATGAAAAAAATCCTCTTCTTTTATGATGAGCTGAAACTTTCCGCTGATCTGATCGAATACCTGATTGATTACAGTGTAAGCCGCGGGCACAAAAATATGCGTTACATTGAAACAGTTGCTATCGCCTGGGCAGAAGAGGGAATTACAACAGTTGCCATGGCAAAAGAGGCAAATTCCCGCTATTCCAAAGAATACTTTACTATTTTTAAAGCAATGGGGATCAATGGGCGTTCTCCTGTGGAAACAGAAATTGCTCTTATGAATACCTGGCTGAAAGATTACGGTTTTTCCATGGATATCATACAGGAAGCATGCAGCCGGACCGTTCTTTCCACAGGACAGCCAAGCTTTCAGTATGCGGATAAAATACTTTCCGACTGGAAAAATAAAAATGTACACACACTGGCTGATGTCCGTCTTCTGGATGCCGCGCATCAGAAACGTAAACTGGAAAAAGCCGCTGAAAAGCGCAGCCCTGTTCCGAAATCAGCCAGCCAGAACCGGTTTAACAATTTTCACCAGAGAAAATATGACTTTGATGAATATGAGAAAAAGCTGTTAAATCAGTAAAACTTATGGAAAAGGAGGCATTTTATGCCTTTACAGAACTATCAGTACGATATCATTATGAGGGAATACAGCAAGACACAGGCGAAAAACCGCAGACTTCAGGAAGAACGTATCCATGAAGTTTACGACAAAATCCCCCGGCTGAAAGAGATTGATGATGAAGTGGCAACATTAAGTGCTCAAAAGGCCAGAGCGCTTCTCAGCGGAGAAGCCTCCAGCCTGGAAGATTTAAAGTCCGCGATTTCCCTTCTTTCCCAGGAGCGTACTGCTCTGCTTGTATGTAACTCCTATCCGCCGGACTATCTGGAACTCCCTTACTCCTGTCCCAAATGTCAGGACACCGGATATGTAGGGAGCCAGAAATGTACCTGTTTCAAAAAAGCAGAAATCGAACTGCTTTATACACAGTCAAATTTAAAAGAAATTCTCAAAAAAGAAAACTTTGACCACTTTTCTTTTGATTATTATTCTGATACAATGAAAAACGAAGCCACAGGACTGACTGAACGACAGACAGCCAAAAGAGCTTATGATATCTCCAGAAGCTTTGTGAGAAACTTTGACCATACTTTCGAGAATCTGTTTCTCTACGGGGATACCGGTGTGGGAAAAACATTTCTTTCTCATTGCATCGCCCACGACCTTCTGGAATCCGCACATTGCGTGATGTATTTTTCTGCATTTGACCTGTTTGACCTTCTGGCAGATTCCGCATTTTCCAGAAAGGGAAACACAGAGGGGCAGGAATTTATCTTTGACAGCGATCTGCTGATCATTGACGATCTGGGAACCGAACTGACTAACAGCTTTGTATCTTCCCAGTTGTTTTTATGTATAAACGAACGCATTATGCGAAGGAAATCCACGATTATTTCAACAAACCTGAAACTGGAAAATTTCTCGGATACCTATTCCGAGAGAACGTTTTCCCGCATAGCCAGCAATTACCATATGGTGCGTCTGGAGGGAAAAGACATCCGTATACAGAAAATTTTTTTAGGAGGAAAATAAATCATGGCACAGGTAACTACGAAAGATTTAACTACTATTCCGGTTGGCAGACTTGGACTCATCCCGCTTATCAGCTGCAAAGACCTTGGAGACAAGGTAAACAAATGGCTGGTTCAGTGGCGTAAAGAGCGCGAGCATCAGGAGCTTGACTCTTTTGCCTTCGAGGGATATCAGAGAGATTCCTATCTGATTCCTGTACAGACCGCCCGTTTTGGTTCCGGTGAAGCCAAATGTACCATTCTGGAATCTGTCCGCGGTGACGATATTTATCTCATGGTAGACGTATGTAATTACAGTCTGACATATAATATCGGACAGTATACAAATCTCATGTCCCCAGATGACCATTACCAGGACTTAAAACGTGTCATTGGCGCAATTGGTGGTAAGGCCCGCAGAATCAATGTCATCATGCCATATCTCTATGAGAGCCGTCAGAATATCCGTACAGGCAGAGAATCTCTTGACTGTGCAACTGCTCTTCAGGAACTTGTGGATATGGGTGTGGAAAACATCATTACATTCGATGCACATGATGCACGTATCCAGAATGCAACTCCTCTTCACGGATTTGAAACTGTACAGCCATCTTATCAGTTCATCAAGGCACTCTTAAAACATGAGCAGGGACTTCACATTGACAATGATCACTTTATGATCATCAGTCCAGATGAGGGAAGTATGAGCCGTGCCATCTATCTCGCTAACATCCTTGGCGTGGATATGGGTATGTATTACAAACGTCTGGACTATTCCAAGAGAATCAACGGCCGTCATCCGATCGCAGCTTATGAATTCCTTGGTCCAAACCTGAAAGGAAAAGATATGATCCTGATCGATGATATGATTTCTTCCGGTGATACCATTCTGAAAATCGCTTCTCTCCTGAAAGAAAGAGGCGCAGGAAGAATCTACATCTGTTCCACTTTCGGTCTTTTCACAGACGGACTTGAAAAATTTGATGAAGCTCAGAAAGCCGGAGCATTCGACAAGCTCCTGACTACCAACCTGATCTATCAGTCACCGGAACTTCTTTCCAAAGATTACTATATTTCCTGTGACATGAGCAAGTACATCGCACTGATCATCGATACTTTAAATCATGACCTTTCTGTCAGCCATCTTCTCAATCCGGTAGACAGAATCAAACGCTGTGTAAACAACTACATGGCTCAGTACGAGGAAAAATAACAGTTCAGAAAAAAATAAAAACAGCATTTATCGCGACAGAAATTCTTTTCAGGATAACCCGAAAAAAGAATTTCTTTCAAGCAGGTAAATGCTGTTTTTATTTAAGACAAACTCAGTTTCTGGTAAGGGATGTTCTCTTTTTCCAGAATTTCCATTTCTCTCTTATGGCAGGTACTGATGATGATCTGCTTCTGCTCTTTATACAGCCAGCGAAGAACTGCCGCCAGCCTGTCCTCATCATACATTCCAAAAACATCATCCAGAATGACCGGAAAAGTTTCTCCTTTGCACAGAAGTTCTCCCGCTGCCATTCGAAGTGCGAAATAAATCTGTTCCATCGTTCCTCTGCTCAGGCGTTCCAGTCCGATCGTTCTCTCCCTGGTATTCACTGTCATATGAAAAGCTCCATCCATCAGAACTTCCTGATATTTTCCGCCTGTAATCTCGCTTAAAATCTGGGAGGTACGCATCTGAAGACGTTTGCCTACCTGATTATGGATATTTCCGGAAAGATTTTCTATGGTCTGCATCGCAATATTCAATGCCTGAATTTCTTGTTCTTCCACTGTAGGAAGCGCAGATTCCTCCTCATATTCCCGTATCTCTTCCTGAAGATTTTTTAAATCCGTCTCCTTCTCATCCAGTTCCTGCTGAATGGTTTCTCTGTTCCATTTAAGCTTCTCCTGTCTGGAAAGCCATCTGCTTTTCATGCGGATACGCTTCTGAAGTTCCCTTGCATAATTCAACTGTTTCATCCCACAGAAGATCACAAGCAGTGCTGCCACAGCAAGTACCGCAATACTTACCGCAATGGTATCCGAAAATGCCGCCGACAGTATCAGACCGAAAATACCTCCCACAGCGGATAAGATCATTCCCATTGCCGCCCGGTTTCTTTTATTACGGGTTTCTGCCACCTTTCCATCCAGAATGACTCCGCCATTTTCTTCCCCTGTGCGTATATGAAGAGAATCTTCTTTTTCTTCCACCTGGGAAAGTTTTTCACGCAGCTGCGCAATTTCTCCCTGAAGGTATTCCAGCCTGGTATGAAGTTTTGACACCTCCTGCTCCATGGCTTTTTTCTTTTTATCTTCCTGAACCTGAAACCCTTTTCTTGACATTTTCAGCATCTGCGTGGCACGGCCAAGGTCAATAGTACTGTCTCCGGTTCCCTGATAACTGGCCATATAGTTCTGAAGCTCGCGCACCAGATCCTGCCCTGTCACACTCTTTAACTGCGCCACTGAAACCGTATTGTCATAAACAGCTTCACTGATTCCCCCGATTACCCTGTCCAGATTTCCATTTTCCCCGCTGCCAAGAGCCCCGCTGTCTTCATTCAAAAGCTCACTGGACATATGATCTTTCTGGAAATTTCTTGTCAGGCGATAGTTGTGTCCCTGATTCTCAAACCAGAGAGTTCCTCCGTACATGGAAGGGTTTTCCCAGGGTTCATAAGTACTGTACGCATCATTTCTGGCTGCTTTTCCCCGCATTCTGGACAGCCCGAAAAACATGCTTCTGATAAAAGTATGAACTGTTGTTTTTCCACTTTCATTTTCTCCGTAAAGCACATTGATGCCGGGAGAAAATTCCAGAGTTCTGTCATGGATTTTCCCAAAATTTTTTATATTCAGTCGTCTGATTTTCATATCTGCTGTCACCTGCTCGTTTCCAAAAGGGCCTGAAGCCCGTAATACAATGCCTTTTCCTCCACTGCCGTCAGATCTTTTTTCAGAAAATAGCCGATGTAATCTCCGATCAGAGTTCCGCTGTATTTTTTCTGAAGCTCTTCCAGATGATATGCCGGTCTGGATTCATCCAGAACTTCTGTTACAAACCCATAAGATTTCAGTCTTTCCGGCAGAAGAAGCAGTTCCGGTGCCCGGTTTCCTTTCAGAATGATCCGGTAAATATTCATCCTTCCTCTGTTTGCCAGGTCTGCCTTCAGCATATCTTCCAGAGAAGCCTGGGTGGAATCCTCTCTGAGCATGAGAATGATCTGCTCATAGGAACGGCAGGCAAAAGGTACAAATGTTGTCCGAAGCCGGCCGTTTTCTATACGGCCTTCTATATATCCATGTTCCCCCAGATCATTTCTGTCTATGGGTTCCAGTGCACCCGCATAGGCTGCTTTATCCCTCAGAAGAATCTGCGGCTTGTGAATATGTCCAAGGGCAATATAGTCAAATCCGGAAGCGGAAATAGAACGGATACTCATTGGAATATGTTTTCTGTCTCCGCCATGTGCCAGAAGAATATGAAGCCCCTCTCCTTCTCTGGGCTTCGCCGTATCATAAAGAGGCTCTTCAATCTCCTGCTGTTCATAACTGAGCCCGTATACATAAACATCCAGCTTTTCATCTTTCACACAGGTCAGCTGCTGATTTTTAAAAAATATTACATTTTTTTCCCACTGAAAATCCCTGTAAAAAGAATCCGGTTTCAGATAATCATGATTTCCGGCCATCAGATAGACTCTGGTTTCCGGAATGGTAGAAAATAAGTAATTAACCTCTTTCAGTTCCCGTAAAAGCGGCTGGCGATGGAACAAATCTCCGGCTATAAATAACAAATCCACCGGATTTTCGCGGATACCCGCAATAACCCGGCGGAAAGTTTCCCAGATTTCTTCCTCCCGCCTGCTGCTCCAGGAACATCCTCTGTCAGGAACTGCTCCCAAATGCACATCTGCAAGATGAATAAATCTCATGCCAATCTCTCTTTCTTATACCAGAGTACGTGCCAGACAGCTATCTGCAAGCTGTTACATACACCTTGCAGAAAACATTTTGCAGGCACACTCTGAAACTATTTTATAAATCACAGTTTTTAACAGTTCTTGGGAATGGAATCACATCACGAATGTTGCCCATGCCGGTAAGGTACATTACGCAGCGTTCAAATCCAAGGCCAAAGCCTGAATGACGGGTAGAACCATATTTACGAAGATCCAGATAGAAATCATAGTCTTCTTTTTTCAGGCCAAGTTCATCCATACGTTTTTCCAGTTTTTCGAAGTCATCCTCTCTCTGGCTTCCTCCGATGATCTCTCCGATTCCTGGTACCAGACAGTCCATAGCTGCAACTGTCTTTCCATCTTCGTTCATCTTCATATAGAAAGCCTTGATTTCCTTCGGATAATCTGTAACAAATACCGGTTTTTTAAAGATTTCCTCTGTAAGATAACGCTCATGTTCTGTCTGCAGATCGCATCCCCAGAATACTTTATAATCAAATTTATCGTTGTTTTTCTCCAGAAGTTCTACTGCTTCTGTATAAGTTACATGGGCAAATTCGGAATTTACCACATGGTTCAGTCTGTCAAGCAGTCCCTTATCTACAAAAGAGTTAAAGAAATTCATTTCTTCCGGAGCATTCTCAAGCACATAACGAATCACATATTTCAGCATTGCTTCTGCAAGATCCATGTTGTCATTAAGGTCTGCAAATGCACATTCCGGCTCGATCATCCAGAATTCTGCCGCATGACGTGTTGTATTGGAATTCTCAGCACGGAAAGTCGGTCCGAATGTATAAACATTACGGAAAGCCTGTGCAAATGTTTCACAGTTTAACTGGCCACTTACTGTCAGATTTGTTTCTTTTCCAAAGAAATCCTGTGTGTAGTCAACAGCACCTTTGTCATCTGTCGGAATGTTGTTCATATCCAGAGTAGTTACCTGGAACATTTCTCCTGCACCTTCACAGTCACTTCCTGTGATCAGTGGTGTGTGCACATAAACAAATCCTCTTTCCTGGAAGAAACGGTGAATGGCATATGCACATAAAGAACGTACACGGAATACTGCCTGGAAAGTATTTGTTCTCGGACGCAGATGTGTCATGGTTCTTAAATATTCCAGACTGTGGCGTTTTTTCTGAAGTGGATAGTCCGGTGCGGAAGTTCCTTCCACACTTACTTCTGTTGCCTGAATTTCAAAAGGCTGTTTTGCCTGAGGTGTGGCAACCAGTGTTCCTTTTACGATAATAGCAGCACCAACATTTAATTTGCTGATCTCTGCGAAGTTCTCCATATTGTCATGGTAAACAACCTGAAGTGTCTCAAAAAAGGTACCGTCGTGCAGTACGATAAATCCAAAAGTTTTGGAATCTCTTACGCTTCGTACCCATCCTCCTACTGTTACTTCTTTGTCCAGAAATTTCTCACGTTCTTTGTAGATTTCTTTTACTGTTGTCAGTTTCATTTCTGTTTTTCCTCTTTCTTCTCATTTAATCTTCCAAACCGGAAAGGATCAGACCTTTCCGGTTTTCTCATCATATTCACACTTGTACCTAGTATAGACTATTCCAGGCTGTCATGCAAGAAGTAATTCTACGCACAGAAAGTAATTCTAATATCCTTTCAGGGATTTCAGGCACTGAGCATAGATTCTCTTATAAGTGGTCGTTGTATAGTGCAGGCCGTCATCCACTGTACTTACTCCGTTTGAGTCTTTGGCAAAACTGTATCCGGTCTGTTTCAGATAACTGTACATGTCTATATAGTTATAAGTGGATACCAGATTCGTGCGAAGATATTCGTTGAAACTTCTCAGTTTTGCTTCGCTTCTGTCTGCACGGTTTGCATTTGGAAGCATTTTCCGGTTAATAGGATTCACAGACATAAAATATAACTCACATCCATGTTTTTCAAGAATCGGTGCGATCATATTATAGTATGCTACATATTCCTTGTAATTTTGCATGTCATTCACGCCCAGATTGAAAATAACCGCTGTTTTCCTTCCCAGAATACTGTTACTGTCATTTTCCACCAGTTTATATAACTTGGAATAACCGGTAGAACGCATCCAGGAAAGACCTTTTCCGGCCTCACAGATAAACTCTGTATTGGAGATTACATTTTTATCCAGTGCAGTTAATACATTCCGCATATATTCTGTTCTGGAATCTCCTACAAATACAACTCTTCTGTATTTATAAAAATTCACCTGCGGCAGGTCATCTGCTGACAGTTCCGTTTCTGTGGAACGGTTAAATACCACTGCATATAAATCTATGGTACTGTTTACGGTAATGGTCTCTTCCGGCTCATATTCCGGACTTACAGACTGCATTGGCTTTGTTGACCATCCCATAAAGGTATAGCCGGAGGCATTTTTTACTCCCGGAAGTTTACATGTGCCTCCTTTTTGTACCGAAATCCTGCTGTATATATCTCCGTTATTTTTATGGAGAATCACCTGCACTTCTTTTTTCTGAACAGAATAAAAAGTAATATTTCTGCTGACTGTATACTGCGTTTTTCTGGTAGCTGTCTCAGAATTCTTTCTGCTGGACCATCCTATACTTACATACCCGCTCTTAGACGGCACTTCCGGAAAAGTAATCGTCGTTCCCTCTTCTACGGTCATGGTAAGTTTTTTGTAAGCTGCACTTGTCGTTCCGTCCCCCCGTTTAAACTGTACGGTATAATACTGATTTTTCTTTCTCACCGCATATAATCTGGTATTTTTGGTGATCTGTATCTGAGAACCGGCCTCATAAAGAGGGACTCTGCTGTTTTTCTCTGTGGTCCATCCCAGATTCTGAT
>ERZ1673739.2543-NODE-2543-length-14980-cov-7.133735_pt1 | contig 14980 bp, 18 predicted proteins | sample MGYA00580210_ERZ1673739 | MGnify/ENA primary metagenome ERZ1673739 (study PRJEB41218, sample SAMN15661749) | gut metagenome | host: Homo sapiens | place: Canada: London | collected 2015-08-20/2019-03-30 | study: EMG produced TPA metagenomics assembly of...
GTGATACAATATATAGGCAGGTACTCCAAACGGGCGTGTCTGAGCGAGTATAAGATTACGGCGATGGAAGACGAGAACATCACATTCCGTTATCGGGATTATCAAAACTCGCCGGACAGAAGGAATCCGGTTGAAAAGGAGCTGACGTTGCACTACTGTGAGTTCTTCCCCCGATTGTTGCAGCACGTACCCCTGCGCTATTTCCGCATCGTGAGGTATTATGGCTTCTATTCCAACAAGGGAAACTTGCCGGAGGAATATTTCGGACAAGATAAGGAAGAGGCGCGTAATATGCCGGAAGAAAGAAGCGACTATGAAAATCCTTTCTTCTGCGAGTGTTGCCAACGTATGAGGGTGTATGTACATACAACTATAATAAGACGTATTGTTCACGGGAAAAAAACTGAAACACTTGTGTTTAACAGGCTTGAAGCATCGAAACGAAAAGTCGCATAACGAAACACCGGGATAACTATGCCTTGTCGTAAAGAAAAGCATGGAAATCCTATAAAAAAGAATAAAAGGAGAACAGAATATGACCTGTAAATGGAAAACAATGTATGAAAAGAGTCAGATAGGGAATGGAATTTCACTTTCCCGTTCAATGGTAAGTGCCGGGGAAAAATTGAAGTTCTATAATAATAGGTAAGCAGCCTAAGGGCTGTTTGGAAGTTTTTTGAGCAGCCGAAAGGCTGCAAAAGGGCAGCCTCGAACAATAGGATGAACCGCCCAAAGCGGTTATCCCTTAACATTAGCTGTAAAATAAATAAGCGAAAAATGAAACGGAAATACTATATAATCAAACTGCTATTGAAAATATGGTGTGGCATATTATGTATTAGTCTATTATGTACTACAGGTATTATTTGGCTAAAGACTCAAGAACCTGTGCCGGATATTGATGCCACTGTATATAGAGGCATAGCGTTGCTTTGGTCAATTTTGGGAGTTTTGGCATTATCTGCCGGAGCAATCACTTTGTTTTTGAACTGCTTTGCAAGAGTCAGAAATAGCATACTGTATAGTTCCCTATCATTTTTCCTTATTCCTATTTTGATGATTTTATTTTCTGGAACAATGTGCATGTATGATATTACAATACCATTTTTACTTTGCTTATTCGTGTCATACATCTTGTTTAGAAACAAAAAAAATAATACAGCTAACAAGCGGATGAATCGCCCATGAAGGTCGATTATCCGTTAGACATTATCAGTCAAAAAAGAAATAAAATGGAAACAACTTTTTTAGTAACTCCATTCAACTCTGTGGGAAAAATAGTATTTGGAATGGGAAAGATAGAAATTGAAAATTTATTTGGGAGAGCCCCAGATTATATAGATGTAGGATTCTTAGGTAAAATAAATATGAGCTGGGGTGATATAACTGTCAAAATTAACAAGAGGGGAATAGTTGATGAGGTGACTTTTGGGGCTTCTGGAGAAATACATCTTCTATTGAATGATATTGATTTATTAAAAGATCCACAAGTAATGAAGAAGTTGAATAGAATAGAAAAACCTGATAATATTGTTGGTTTTAAGGTGTATTATAGTTTAGGAATTGCAATAACTGGAACCGGAAAATCAAAGGAAGAAAGGACTGTATCTGTATTTTCTAAAGAATTAGTTAAACAATGGAAAAAAATCTCTTCTGAAAAATTTCGATAACAAATAGCAACACCGCTTAAAGCGGCACGCTACCAGCCATTATCGGTATAAAGAAATAAGAAATGGAAAATTATTATATAGCTTTTGACACTTTGATAAAAGAAAGAAGTGATGTTTTGAAATATATGGTGGAACATCAAACAGAAATAGTAAGTCATATCCAAACTGCTAAATACCACGAGTTATTTAGTAGCCCTGCTGATGATTTAGGTATTCTTACTCCCAGTTTGATCAGAGATAAGATTACAAGTGGGTATCATAAAGGTCGAAAGTTCAAACAAAAGCCTCTGAATAAGGGATATATTTTATATGAGTTTGATAATGCAATGAAGCCTTTGCGGATACGTAAATATAACAAAGGGGGTCATTTAGATGTAGCCTTTTATTTTGTTGATTATAATGACGCTTTATTTGCTATACCATGTGGAGGAAATAAGGATTTCTATCTCTATCCTACTTATATGCATAAAATAGAATACAGAGAAGGTAAAATATGGAGATATTCAACAATCAATTCTAACTCTTTATGGCAGGAAGTTTATGATTTTGAGAAAGAAAATTTTGTTGAATGTAAGAACTACTATTATGTGCCTAATTTAATTGGAAGCAACAAAGGAATTCCTATGGGACAAACAGGTTCCCCTTTGCAAGCATGGTTGGCAAAAGTTTATATGATTGACAATAAGGTTATAAGATTACTATATTATAATATTTCTAATAAAGAAGAATTGATATATGAATTTAGAAAATAGAAAAATATACCGATAACAAACGGATCAATCGCCCTTGCATGGTCGATTTTCCACCATGTATTAGCAATAATAATTAAATATTAGATAGTTATGGAAATAATCAATGAAGAAAAACTAAGACCAGTTATAACTTCAAAGCAAGTTGTGATTGAAAATAGACCAATAACTAATGTAATATACGATGATGATGGGGATTGGCTATTTTTCCATGCAGATACAATAAAAGAGGCAGATGCATTCATCCTATCAATAGAACAAATTATTAACCATGATAAAACATTACTCTCTTTGCCAGATATGAAATTGGGCGAAAGAGTTAAACGCTTAAATATTGATGATATATGGGAAAAATATTAACCAATGAAGATGTCGAAAATATAAAACATGATCTACTTAGTACCAAAAGTCCTAAGCGTAGATCTGCTGCGAAAAAAATAGGAAAGTATCTTATTCTGAATTTGGGAGATAATTTATTTGAGGCGTACCAAAAAGAGAAATTAGATATTAGGACATGGGAGACTCAAGTGGAAATGCTTACATCTCTTGGTAAGATAGGATATACACCAATCCTTAAAGAGTTGAATAGAATAATAGAGGAGCATAAAATAAATTATCCGACAATAATAACAAGTGCTTCATTAGCCTATGTACGTATAATGAGGAATGATATTAATGATGCAACTCCTATACTTGATTTACTTGAATATAGAGAGAAGGCAATATTGAATGGGGCAACAAAAGCGTTGGCTTTTGACGATATGATTCCATCAAATGAACAAATAAATAAAATATTGAAAAAAATAGAGGGTATGGAAGTTGAATTAAATAAATCATACATAAAAGGTACATTCGATCCCAGAGAATATATCTTATCAGCTATATCTCATTGGGATAGATCAAATATAGATATAGTTTCTTTTATTCAGATGTGTTCAAAAAATGAATTTTTAAGTTCTATTCCGGGTCTTATTGATAAGGTGCAAAAAGGGAAAAAAATATATTCTGAATAAACAGACTTTTAAACGGAGGTTATTTTATTCATTTGGTAGAATAATATGTAACATGGGAAAGTTAAACAAGCGATTAACAAGTGGCTCAACCGCCTTCAAAAGTCGGTTAGCCACCTGACATTATTAAAAAATAAAAACACATAAATCATGGGAATATTCAAGACACTTGTAAACGACTTGCTTGGAACAGAGAAAGAGTACGAGGTAAAAGACGTGGGTATCTTCACCTGCAAGGTCTGTGAATGGTGGCAGGATAAGCACTATACATGGGGTGGCACAGTGCGATTGTCCTCCTATCCGGAAGAAACCGCCATTCTGTTGGAAGGGGACGCTTCTGCTCCGTCGGCACAACAACTATTGGAATTACAGGCACTGCTGCAAAACTGGAAATCAATGGTTGCCCGATTGGATAGCATGTTGCCCAATGAAAGCCGGTTGGCGCACAAAGAAGAAATATATGCTTCATGGCAGGATACATTTTATCCAGAAGCAATAAATCCGGCTATCCCCGATAGCGATGGCTGGGAAATAACTTTTGCAAGGAAAGACGGCTTGAAGGATTATTTCTGCTTTATCTGGAAAAATAATACGGTGCGGGAATTGGCTTTGGAAGTGGGCGCATGATGAATGCCCGCAGGGAAACAGAATGGAATACATAGACGTCAGTAGAAATGAAATTTAAAACATTGGCAATCATACATCTCACGGGAATAGCATTAGTCATATCGAGATTATGCCTTATTCCATTGGGCGACCATTTACGCTTCGGCATCGGTCACATCGTATGCTGGACGGTCGTTGTATCGGCAGCCTTAGCCTTTTTCCGCGTACCCAAAGGAATGCCTTTGCGGAGATGGATGAAAGCATATTTTGGCTTTTATTTCTTTAATACGTGCTTCATGGCATTGTACCCCTTGGCAATGGTCGTGTTGTTTGCGATAGCCGCATGTTTTGCTGCCTCCCATGATTCTATCAGGAGTGAGATACAGGAATGGAATATAAACGAAAGCAAAATCGAATAATCGCCCCACGCCGAATCCGGACAGACGGGAGCGTTGAAAAAAAGAGTCCGGACAAACAACAAATTTAAAATCAAGAAAGGAAACAGAATTATGAGCATTTTCTTGAAACCCGTTCAACGGCGCAACCCGTTGAAGCCCGAAGAGGCAATGAAGTGGTATCCGGTACAGAACACCGTGAAGATGGTGGACGAAACCGAAGTGGCGGAACTGATAGCCGACGAAACCACGCTTAACCCGATGGAAGCGCAAATGGCAATCCGTCAGTTGCGCAAAATCGTGCAGCGCCTCTTGCTGGACGGCAAGAGCGTGAAATTGGGCAACTGGGGCTCGTTCAACATCAGCCTGAACACCGAAGGCGCAGCCACGAAAGACGCCCTGACCGCCCGCAACGTGAAGTCGGTAAACATCAACTTCCAGCCCGGCGATGAACTGAAAGCCGCCATGCAGAAAGCCGATTTCGTGTGGCTGAACAAGATGGTGGAAGGCAAGCCGTCCGATTCCGAATCGCCCGATGAGATTGACCACGGCGAGGCTCCCGATCCGAGATTGTAGCCCTGCATCCGTGAGCCGCCCAACCCGTCAGTGGAAAGTCGCCCAACTCGATGGTGGAAAGTTGAGTAACTTTACCCCTGAAAGTTGAGCAACCTTCCGTTTAAAGTTGAGCAACTCTCGGAAACAAGTTGGGCAACCTTCCGAAATAAGTTGCCCGACTACCGGAAACAGGTTGCGCAACCCGGCATATCCGAGTTGCACAACTTTCCGCTTCGGAGTTGGGCAAGGGACTGCGGAAAGTCGGGAGAAAAGGAATTATACTTAGAGAAAATAACAGCGGAATCCGCTGATAGCATAACATTATGCGCAGAATAATATTAATAAATACTCTAAAAAAACAATTAGACAATGAATAAGGAAGATAATCAAACAGGAGGTCTTGTAGCATTTATACTACTATCTCAGAATCAATGGAATAAAAAGAAGTTTATAAATGATTTTAAAACTGATTGGAGCATAGAATTATCGGATAGCGACAATGACGATGCAATGGTTGCCACAATTGGTGATATGACACTTGCAGTGGCTATTATGCCGGCTCCTGTTCCATATAAAGAAGCCGAACATTATGCAAGTGCAAATTACATGTGGGATGGTGCAGTAGAAGCGGCTCAAAGCCATAAAGCGCATATCCTGGTTTCTGTGCTTGGAAAAGATTCAGACTTATTAGAGAGTGGAAAGTTGTTTACCAAGGCTGTTTCTTCTTGTCTGAAACAGAAAAATGCCATTGCTGTTTACACGGATGGAGTTGTATTTCAACCCCAATTTTATATGGAAGTCGCTTCATTCATGCAACAAGATGAAGACGCACTGCCTATATTGGACTGGATATGGTTTGGTGTATATCGTACAAACGAATATGCAGGTATATATACTTATGGAATGAGAAAGTTCGGAAAAGAAGAAATAGAGGTGTATGCCGATGCTGATTTGAATGATATTCGTGATTTCCTATTGGATATAGTTACCTATATTTTAGACTGTAATGTAACTCTGAAAGATGGTGAAACCATAGGTTTTTCGGAAGAACAAAAGCTTACTATCACTCTTAGCGATGCGATTGCATTAGAAGGCAAGAGTTTGAAAATTGAATATCCATAATAAAAGTGCGCATAACATACAGATAAATCTCCTAAAGTCGATTATCTGCCGAACATTATCGCTAAATATATTGCAAACTAAAAAATATTGAATATGGAAAATAAGCAATTGAAAAAAGAGGTACAGCAATTAGTGAAAAAATATTCTTTAGATATTATTCGCATAGATGGATTAAGTTGTAAATTTAAATCTGCTGGATTTCAGTCTCTAATTTTTATGAACCAACAGAAAAAAGAATTGGGATGGCTTCAATATTCTTATGTTTCAAATCGTTATTCGGAGGTCGGTTCTGTTTTTGGTTTTTCAGTTTGTGAAGGATTCAGAATGAATGAATTTTCTATAAGGGATGTTCCTGAGCAATTTAAATTACTAAGACTATTAACAGAATGCGATTTATCATATAAAAATAGGTGTATTGTTTCTGATTGCTATTTTGGTTTTAGCTCGTTAAATACATTACGGGAATATTTTTACAATAAAGGAACTGTAAGCATATTCAAAAACGACAATGTAGATGAAAAGATAAAGCAAGTAGTAGTGAAAATAAATGAAATATATATCCCTAGAATTGTAAGATTCTTGTATGGAAACTTAGATTTATTGAATGACATTTTGGAATATCCACATAATTTTGGATATCCATTAGCAACGGCACTAGCCGTTTGCAAATTGAATGACAGAACAGATTTGTTTAGTACTATTCTTGAACGAAGTAAGAGCATTGAGAGAATGCAGTTAGAAGTAGAAAATTTAACTGAGATATACTCTAAATTGAATATAAATGTTTCAGAATAAGAAATAATATTCCTACAACCATCAATTCTATCTACATCTTTATTGAAAGATGAGTTGTTTGAGATTATTCAGCGAATCAGATTATCGATAACAACAAAATGGATAAGGCAAATATAAAAGATTTGGAAGTAGAAAAACAATTAGACTATAAAGATATTGTAGTTAAATTGTACAAAGTTCCGTTCAAGCATAAATGTAATAGAAATATTATGGCAGAAAATAGACAGGGGAAAATATTATGGCAAGTTAATGATATAAGTCCAAATAAAGATGCACCTTTTACTAATATAATGCCATATAGCAGTGAAAAAATATTAGCATATAATTGGATTGGAGCTTACTGTTACATTAATATATCGAGCGGAGAAATAGAAATACCTCACCAAAGATTGTGGTAAAAATTATCGATAACATGCACCTTAATCGCCTTAAATAGCGATTAGCTGCCAAACATTATCACAAATAGATACTAATGAAATTTAGAATACTGGCAACAATACACTTTACAGGGATAGCATTAGCTATATTGAGGTTATGCTTCATCCCATTTGAAAACCATTTACGATATGGCATCGGGCATGCAGTCGTTTGGGTAATCGTCATAACTGCTATTTTTGCCTTTTTCTGCATACCTCAAGCAATACCTTCGCGAAAATGGTTCAAAAGGTATTTTGGAGTTTATCTTTTCAACACATGCTTCATGGCATTATATCCTTTGGCAATAGTTGTCTTGTTCGCAATAGCCGCATGCGTCCCCGAAGGGTGGCGTTTATGGGTTGTAGAAGATTGTTTTATACAAGCTATGATACCCAAGCCGATAGAATGTGAGAACACTGATTATGTGATTCGCAAATGGGATGATGTAACTTGTACCGACGACAACGAAAGGTTTTATCTGTATAGTAAAGCACCGCTGGTTGAACACCTGATATGCATACGTCACGCTGCAGATGTTGAGTATGAAAAGTGCTATGCAAAACGGATTTTAGAAGTGAACGAAAGCAAAGGAATACTTAAAGTTGAAGTGGATGTCTATACTGGTTATAGCTTTAACAGAAAAGAAATTCAAGAATGGAAAATAAATAGAGAGGAAACAGAATGATAACAAACAGCATACTGCCTAAAACGGCACGCTGACGAACATTACCGATAAAAATCGCTTTTTTATTTTCTGTAATCTTACATTGGCAATGATAATATCCTATATATGGAAACAACAATATACAAAAAACAAAAGAAAAGAGGGCTCGGATGGTGGAAGATTTATCTTCCGTTCATCGTTGTAGCATTTACGCTGCATTGCAAATTCTGGTACGCCGAAGAAGATTGGGTATTTAAGACACTGTTCCCAACCGATTCCAAGACCGTATCAGGCTATTTCATCCTTCTGTTTTTCCTGATACTGTTTGTCCCGTTCTTGATTTACAGGCACAAGCATCCGGACAGGTGGAAACTCCCGTGGTATCATCCCCGTAATCTGGGGATAGGCTTTATTTTTAGCTGCTTTCCCGCCGTTTTTCTTGCGAACGTGTATCTCGTCCTGCTCTTGTGGCTGAACAGCCGGTGGTGTTCCGCCACTTATGAACAAGTGTACCGGGTGGAAGTTGTCGATATAAATGAAAAGAAACATTCCACCCCCATGCCCTATTCCGGCAAGGGGATGATAAACAATTATCCGTATGCAAAGCTGTCCATCAGTGGTATAGAGGGTGCAAGCCCGTACCGCACTGTGTACACAAGCGTCCGCACCGGACGTTCGTTCACCCAAATGAGAGGTGTCCGGTTAGTGGTAAAACAGAAAGACGGGTGGCTGGGCTACGGGGTGATCGAGAGTATTGTCGCATATAGCTGCGTGTCAGGACATTTAATAAGTAAAAAAGGCAAGGGCATGACGAATATTCAATATATACCGGCAGCATTTGAAACGGTGAAATTAGGCAATACGGAAACTTTGGAAAATAGCTGCTCGCCCCTATACGGGAAAGAGATAACGATCAATAGCCTCTATATCCATACGCCTGAAAAAATAATCCTTGCCAAAGAGGATAGTGCAAAGTGCATCATTCCCCTGTGTATAAGATACTGTGTATCTCTAAGAAGAGCGTTAAAGTATTCGGATACATCCCAAATGGAGATTACTATCAGGAGATTGCAGGACGATAGAGTATATTCGGGCGAAGTGCGGGAAAGTGGCTTCGAGGGGGAACTTCTTTTGCCGGATGATGATGACAAAGAAGCATGGAGTGAAAAACAGGCGGCAATAGCCGAAGCTCAAAGATATAGCGATAAGGAATTGGGCGAAGGGCAGTTTAGCGATGGGTGGATGAATATCAATTTATTGGAGTATGTAGATATGCCGTTCTTGCCGGATAAGTATGAGATAGCTGCATCTTTCTACGGTTTGAAGTCTAACCGTGCCCTTGTAGAAATAAAAACTAAACAAACAACCTGAAAACAATATGTATATGAAACAAATAATAGTAATCGGTTTGCTGCTCTGCCTCTGTGGGATATGCCGGGGACAAAAGCAATTCCAGCCAGATACGACCATCAACGGGAAGCTCGTTCTGGAAAATCCGCAATCCGTCAAAGCGTTCCTTCCGGACTCGCAATCTCCCGAAATCTGTGAAAACAGGATGCGTCCTTACCCGTTTTCCCTGTTCGTGGACAACACGGGGACAACGTATCTTTTGGCTTATTGCTACGAAGGCAGCTTGCGCAATGAGTATTCCGGTTTTGAAATCGGATATGTAACGGATATTGCCCCGCTCGGAGGAATAAAGCACTATACTGTACCGGATAGTCTCTTTACAACAGAGACAGGCATAATGTTAGGTATGGACGTGGAGGAACTAATAAAAATCAAGGGCAAGGATTTTCAGAAAACCGACGAAAACGGCAGTTGGCTGGTTTACCGGATAGGTGCGGAATCGTACTTCTGCCGTAAATACGGTATGCCGGACTATGTAATGAAAGTCCGTGTCTCAAACGGAAAAATCAACCGGATCAGTTTTGGATTTGAATATCCCTAAATAACTTATAGAATATGGAAAATGAACAGGATTTTTTTGCCAGATTGCCCAAAGAATATGTAGGGCTTGTTTTCGTGGCGGCAGGTGTTTTGTTACTGGTCGGCGCTATCTGCCGGTGGAAATGGGTATTGGATATGACAGGGCAAAAGTCGAACAAGCCTTTCGCCTTCCTCTCCCTGATGCACGACTGGTTCGGGGAGAACGGAGTGCGCATCGGAATTATGATAATGAGTGTGATTATTATTCTGTGCGGACTGGTGATGTTCGTCCTGATGAGATAAAGGAACCCTGATTTACAAGCATCAAACAAACAAATCACAGCACATGGAAATATCCGACCTATTGCTATCCCGGGCGGGCGACTATCCCGACCTCCTGCCACGTATGCGGAAGTTGGCGGCGGAAATCGGGCAACTGACGAAAAGCAGCCGGCAGCTATCCGATTATGAAGTTCTGGAAGAACGGGCGAAAGACACCGGGTTGTTACGCTTCATCACCTCCACGCTCGAAACGTGGGACGAACTGCCGGACTTGAGACAGAAGGACTACCGGGCGTACATGATGCTGATCGCCCTCTCACACGACAGCCGGGTGGTGGCGTTCCTGCTGGACTACCTGACTTTCGCTTACATCCGCAACTACCGGGTGGAAGAACTGTTATTGTTCAGTGACATCCTTTATCTGCTCAATGCCCGCAATACACTCCTGAACGGCTTGTACAACTTCGTATGCGAGTTCTTCCGGAACGAACGCCGGGACGTGATGAAAAGACGGGACCGCTACATCACGGACAAACAATTTGCCCGTGCCGAAGGCAATATGCCCCATTTGGGCAAACGCCCGTTCAGGGAAAACGTGGAGATAAAAGCCCGTGGCGTGTACAGCGTGAAGGAACTCGCCCACCGGTGCGGAGTGGCTTACGGAACTTTCCGCCAAAAGTTTGCAAGAGAGTTCGGGGTTCCCCCCGGCAGTTGGATTAATAAACAACGTATAGCGGACATCAAATACCTGTTGCAATCCACATCGCTCACGCTGGCGGAGATCGCGAAGGAAACGGGGTTCGCCACTCCTTCCTCATTCAACCATTACTGCGTGAAGCACCTGCATTTCCCGCCGGGAAAGTTAAGGGAGTTTTATCGGTAACGCATAGGGATTGTCCAAATTTCCCATGAAACGGACAAAGATGGGACAAAACGGGCAATTTCAAAAAGAAGTATGGGAAAATGACGGATAAAATTTCAAGAACATGAGTTACCTGTACTCGTGGACGCTATCGCTGCCTGTTTCATGCTTCATGGTTATTAAAATGGATTGCTCAAATTGTCGGTAAAATACTTGTTCACAGGACAAAATGCGAAATCGTCTTATACCGTTTTATCGCAATATACCTTGTAATTTTGCACCTGATTTTTAACTAAAGATAATTTGATGCAGAATTACGAAGAAATAATGCGGGAAGTGGACAGGCGGGTGCTTGCCATTGACCTGAAGGGAGAACATACAATTGAGAATTGTAAAGAGATAGTCGCTTTCCTGAAAGAAAAAATGAGTGAACTCAAAGCGTTTATTCAATCCGTCCCTTTCAATAATGAGGTCGAAGAAATCTCCTTTTTCAAATACAAGAAACCAATATTGCTGGGGCATCTTATTTATTTTCACGAAATACTCCGCATAGAGAGCCAACGCCCTATCGGGTATGAACTGTTGGATGGGTATTATGAGAAATGGCAGGAAGAACAGAAACTGTTTTTTGACCGTCACGTATCATTTTTCCAATATTACCGGAGTGGCGTTTGTTACTTGGATCGCCATTATTTCCTGCGCGGAGGACAGAAAGAAGGGTTTGATGTAGATATTTGCCTTCATGACGACGATTCGGAGTTCAGCACCGGATTCGACCATCTTGTCGCACGCATTACCGCGATGGAAATGCTCTACGCATACCTAAGTGAACGGCGACGCATCTGCCTGCAAAGAAACAGTGAGGACACGTCCGTTGGACTTCTGAACATGAAAGGCTCCTATCAGTGGACGGGTAACGCCATTGAGTTGGTAGAGATGGTGTACGGACTGAACGAGATGGGTTGCCTGAACGATGGAGAGATACCGATTCATGAACTGGCAGCTTTCATGGGTACACTGTTCGGTGTGGACGTCCGGGATTGTTACAGTGCCTACACGGACATGAAGCGGCGCAAGAACGAGAGCCGCACGTATTTTCTGGACAAGATGCGGGAAAGGCTGAACAAACGGATGCAGCAGGATGATGAGAGGGAAAGGAAACGGAAATAGCTTGATTGCTATTTTCGTATCTATGCGATTTTCAATACCTTTGCATATCAAAAGTCATTCAGCCTATGGCAAAGAAGAAAAAGAAAAGTCCCGGACACTATTGTAAGATATGCGGAGAACGGAAAGCCAATGAAAAATTCAGCGGTAAAGGTCATGCCGTACATATCTGCAGGGCGTGCCAATCCCTGCCTGCCGAGGTACAAACCGACATGAGGCGGGTCCGTGACGTGGAACGGATATTCGGTAAATATCCCCTTTCCCGTCAGGATTGGGAACTGCTGGAAAAATATGCCAAGAAATATGCCGATAAAGAGTCCGGACAATTTGCGCAAAGCATTTTGGATGACCTGCGGGGAGAGCCTTCATTTGACGAAGAGGACGATATGGAAGAATACCATGAGGAGTACGGGGATGGATTCACCGATATAGACCGGCTTCCGGTATTTCCGGAAACACTGAAGTTCAAGGAACTCCACGGTGAGTTTAAGACATTGCTCCGGGAGTACATTCACAGGGAAGTTTCCGATTATTGGGAACTTCATCAAAAAAATCCGCCAGAGCATATCTTGATTGAAATAAGGAAACGGATGTTATGTGTAGTGGAGGAAGAATACAATATCATATTAAAGAATGATGCGCTATTCAGGCAGTTCTTTCAGGATAATGCGGCGTCCGTACTCACTAAGCTACAAAAGAAAATGGAGGAAAGCGGGTAAATCCTGCTATCCTCCATTTTTTCTTAGTGGTCGTTATCCTTTCTGCTGCAACAGGTGTGCCAATGCCGGATCATCCGCGATGCGTTGCAGTTCCTCCGCCACAATCTGCTTCACATCCGCTTTGATGCGGTTGTAGTTCTCCTGTATCTGCTCCTTCATCCGGTCCACCCCGTTCTCGTCGGTAAAGTCTGTAATAACGGGGATTTTCTTGTAGGCACTCTCTTCCCGCTTCACTTTTTCGGTATCCACCACAATCTCGGCATGGAATATTTTCTGGTCGATACGCTCCGTGAAGTTGTCCGATACGGAACCGACAAACATACCCTGTGTCAGACCGGAAATCTTGCTCGGAGGTATCAAACTATCCATCTGTGTATTGATGGAGGTGGATTTGTCGTTGCGGTTGATGGTGATGCTTTGCCGTTTCTGTAACACCTTTCCGAAACGTTCGGAAAGCGTCTTTGCCGTTTCACCCACTACCTGACCGGAGAAAATATTGCCGACGGTGTTCATCACGACTTTGGCTTCCTTGTCGCCATAGTCACGCACCAACTGGCTGAAATCCTGAAAGCCCAGACAAACGGCTACCTTATTGCTTCGGGCAGTGGCAATCAGGTTGTCCAGTCCCTTAAAATAAATGGTGGGCAGCTCGTCGATGATAACCGAACTCTTCAACATCCCTTTCTTATTGATGAGCTTTACGATACGGGAATTGTACAAACCCAATGCCGCACCGTAAATATTCTGGCGGTCGGGATTGTTGCCTACGCAGAGTATCTTCGGCTCCTGCGGGTTGTTTATATCCAATGTAAACTCACTGTCCGACATCACCCAATAGAGTTGCGGTGAAATCATGCGCGAGAGAGGAATTTTGGCAGATGCAATCTGCCCCTGCAACTGCTCAGCCGCTCCACCGAGCCACGCATCCATGAAAGGGGAAAGGTAGTTTTCAAGCTCCGGATAGCTGGTCAGAATGGGGAAAATATCTTCGTACCGACGGTTAAGAAACTCGATGGCGTGCGGGAATGTGCAATACTTCCCGTTTTGGAAAATTTTGAGATACCAGATAATCGCCGCAAAGAGGATGATGGGTGATTCCACGAAAAAGTCACCCTGCTTTTGTACCCAACTTTTATTGAGGTTAAGCATGATGGTGTACGCACTCTCGTAAGCATCCGTAATATCCTCCATGAAATCGGGATGGATGGGGTTGCAACGGTGACTGCGGCGCGGGTCGTCGAAATTGATTACAAAGAACTTCGGTTTGACCTTGTACCCGTCCAAGTTGTTGATTAAGTGGTTGTAAGCAATGGTGGAAAGGTCAGGATATTTAAAGTCGTAAATGTACTGACTGAAGCCCTTCTCTATCTGCTGTTTAATGAATGAATTTACCACAGCGTAGGACTTTCCCGAACCCGGCGTACCGAGTACGATACTGGCACGGAAAGGGTTCACGACATTAATCCATCCCTTCCAAATTTTCTTTTTGTACCAGAAACGGGTGGGCAGGTTGATGGAATATTCATTTTCCAACAGTTTGGTTTCTTGCATGAAACTTTCGTTCTCGTTGTTGAACACATCGTCCATCAGGTTGTTCTTCAACAACCGGCTCATGTAAAGCCCCGACATCAGCAGGCAGATATAGCCAACCGCCATCGTAAAAACATAAATGGCGGTATTCGCTTCCACGCCAAACGGTAACGACAGTATCCACCAGTTGAGGAAAAAGAACACGAAACCCACACCCATATACGTCCAGATCTTCGTCCATGTGATTTTTTCCTCCTTCACCCCGCTGGTCCCCAGACAGGAGAGTGCAAGCAACAGGAGTGCAAACAGCTTGGTGTAGATGATACAGCCGAACAGCCCCGCCGTTCGGTGGAAGTTCATCAGGATTTTATCGACCACATCGATATTCACTCCCCAAAGCTTGATAGCTTCGTAACAATACCAATAGATATTGATAACGACAAATAATATACTCACGGCACGCAGAAAATCCATGATTTTCGCCAGTGCCCTCAAATCGTCTTCTTGT
>ERZ1673739.2545-NODE-2545-length-14967-cov-10.295802_pt1 | contig 14967 bp, 11 predicted proteins | sample MGYA00580210_ERZ1673739 | MGnify/ENA primary metagenome ERZ1673739 (study PRJEB41218, sample SAMN15661749) | gut metagenome | host: Homo sapiens | place: Canada: London | collected 2015-08-20/2019-03-30 | study: EMG produced TPA metagenomics assembly of...
GAGCTTTCTCCGTATGATCTGTCCAAGGGCAGAATTATCTGGAGAGATAAATAAAAAGTCTCTTTCCGAGAGCAGCAATAAAGATATTACTTGAGGCACAGGAATTATATCAGATTCCTGTGCTTTTTGTATTTATCGGGAAAAACTGTATTATGCAGTCTGTTTTCCGCAGATAACAAATGTTCCGTAAGAATGTATTTTACTGATTTTTCAGAAATAAAGAAAGAGGAAATTTATGTTAAAATCAGATGATTTTAGTATGAAATTGTTGATATCTGTCATAAAGGAGGCATAGATTTAGACCAATTCAGTCTTTTTTTCAACTTTACATACAAGATATGCTATGTTAAAATATATAATATATTACGGGTTTTGTGACAGCGTATCAGCTTTACGGCAGAAGCTTTTTCTGTGGCAGGAAAAACAGACTGCATAATTATTACAATTTATGTGATAAGGAGAAGCTGGAAGGAGAAATATGAAAAATTCACAGAAATATATGACTGCGCCTGAAAACAGGCAGTTTTTTGCGTTCCCGGATTTTTGTGGGGGGGGGCAAAATGCAAGTGCTTTGTGGAACTATGAACGGGAAAGTTACTGCTAAACTGAATAAAGTTTTATTGGATATGATAAAACATCCACACAGAATTTGCAATAAACATCCAATACTGTTGAAAATATCATATTCAGCCTGCAAATGTTAGAAGAAGACCATTTACAGGCTATTTAGCGTATTCAGAACTTTTGCAGCGGGATGAAGCGTCTGGTTTTTGATCAGCTTCATGGCAACGGAAAAACGAAAAGAAAAATATTAAGTTTGAGGTTGGAGGATATCAATGTATCGGAAAAATTCAAGTGGTTGGGTAAAACATGTTGACTTTATTTTATTGGACTTACTGTGTATTCAGCTTGCATTCTATTTTTCCTATGTGTGTCGGATGGGAGAATGGAATCCCTACAGTGTACCAATATATCGAAATATGGCAATCTTTATAGAACTGGCAGATATAGCTGTTATATTTCTGTTTGAGTCCTATAAGAATGTATTAAAAAGAGGATATTACATAGAACTTGTTTCTTCCATAAAACAGGCAGTGATGCTGATACTGGTGGGAAGCCTGTATTTGCTCAGCGTACAGGAAGGAAATATGTATTCCAGAACTGCGTTTTATTTAATGGGCATTTTTTATGCTGTCTTTGCCTACGGCGCACGTATTTTGTGGAAACGCTATCTGAAAAAGAAAATGAAAACAGGCGGCGACAGTTCTCTGATTATCATTACTTTCAGTAAGATTGCCGAAAAAGTAGTAAAGAGCATTAAAAATCATAACTATGAAATGTATCAGATGAATGGCGTTATAGTTCTGGACCGGGATATGACAGGAGAGGATATTGAGGGCGTTCCCGTTGTTGCAAATGCAGAAAATGTAGCAGAATTTCTGCGTCAGAGCTGGGTAGACGAAGTATTTATAAATCTGGATGAAAGTATCCCGTACCCAAAGGAATTAATAGAAAGATGCTCTGAAATGGGACTTACAGTGCATTTGAATCTTGTAAAGATTACAAACAGCACATTAGGCAAACAATCCATTGGAAAAGTCGGAGAATACACAGTGCTGACCACGAGTATTAACTATATGACCATGAGACAGGCCTTTTTAAAGAGAACCATGGATATTGCTGCAGGTCTGGCGGGATGTATTGCCACAGGGATCATTTTTGTGTTTGTAGCACCCATTATATATATAAGTTCACCGGGACCGATTTTTTTCAGTCAGGAACGTGTAGGACAGAATGGTAAGATATTTAAGATGTACAAATTCCGAAGCATGTATATGGACGCGGAAGAGCGGAAAGCTGAACTGATGAAAGAAAATAAAATGAGCAGCAATCTGATGTTTAAGCTGGACTTTGATCCGAGAATCATCGGAAACAAGGTCCTTCCGGACGGCACAAAAAAGACCGGGATCGGTCAGTTCATCCGATCCACGTCACTGGATGAGTTTCCGCAGTTCCTTAATGTGCTTCTTGGACAGATGTCGTTGGTAGGCTTCCGTCCGGCGTTAAAATCCGAGTATGAAGAGTATGAATATCATCACAGAGCAAGAATCGCCATGAAACCGGGAATTACCGGAATGTGGCAGGTCAGCGGCAGAAGCGATATCACTGACTTTGAAGAAGTAGTAAAGCTGGATACAGAATATATAAGAAACTGGAGCATGGGGCTGGATTTCAGGATCCTGTTTAAGACGGTTGCTGCTGTCTTAAAGAGAGATGGATCTATGTGATATAATTATGATTTTACAGGAAAAAAACATTAATGATTAAAAGAGACTGATGTACCGGAAATCCCTGTATTTGTAAATTGAAGGAGCAGAATGATGAAAAATATGCAGAAATACAGAAGACTGAAAAATCTTTTTTTGAGACAGAGCTACCTGGATGCCTGGGAAGACTACATGAGAAGTATCCGGAAAACAAGCTATACTCAGTGGGACTATGTAGTGCTGACCGCTTCTAATGAAGCGCAGGCAGAAGCGTTTGAATGTCAGATCAGGTACAGACAGGAAAGGGGAGTTTTACCTAAAAATACAAAGTTTCTGGTGATTTCGGATCCTGACGGGAAGAGGATCGGATCAGGAGGAGCAACTTTACAGGTACTTCGTGTCCTTTCTGAACAGGAAGGTTTTGGCGGGAATTTCCATGGTAAACGAGTTCTGGTGATTCATTCAGGAGGAGACAGCAAAAGAGTGCCGCAGTATTCAGTATGTGGGAAATTATTTTCTCCTGTTCCACGGGAACTTCCCGATGGACGGCCCTCAACTTTATTTGACGAATTTCTGATAGGAATGGCAGGAGTTCCCTCCCGATTTAAAGATGGCATGTTAGTGTTATCAGGAGATGTACTGCTGTTATTTAATCCTTTGCAGATTGATGCGCAATTCAGCGGAGCTGCTGCCATTTCCATGAAGTCTCCGGTAGAGGTTGGGAAAGATCACGGCGTATTCTTAAATGACGGTACAGACCATGTTCAGAAATTTTTGCATAAACAAACAGTGGAAACACTGCAGAATATGGGGGCAGTAAATAGCCAGGGCAATGTAGATCTGGACACCGGAGCAGTGTTATGCAGCGCAGAAATGCTGGAAGCTTTGTTTTCCCTGATTGCAGAGAATGGACAAATCCAGGAGGACAGGTATTCACAGTTTGTAAATGAAAGATCACGAATTAGCTTTTATGGAGATTTTCTTTATCCGCTGGCAAAAGAATCCACACTGGAACAGTTTTATCTGGAGCAGCCGGAAGGAAGTTTTTGTGATGAATTAAAAGAATGCAGGACAAAGATCTGGGAAGCGCTTCACGAATTTCCTATGAAACTGATCTGTCTTTCACCGGCAGAATTTATTCACTTTGGAACAACCGGAGAGCTTTTATCACTGCTCACCAAAGAAATCAGTGATTATGAATTTTTGGATTGGAAGCCGCTGGTGTCTGCCAACAGAGAAGAGTGCCCGGGGGCGGTTCATAATGCGCTTATTGATGATTCAGTAAAGATAGAAGAGAACTGTTATATAGAGAGCAGTATGCTGACAGAAGGTACGGTTGTTCATAAAGGTGCAGTTGTCAGCATGGTAACACTGGAGAATATAGAAGTACCTGAAAATTCAGTTTTTCATGCAGTTCGTCTGAGAGAAAATAATGAATATGTATTGCGTATTTACGGAGTCTGTGATAATCCTAAAAAAACATTGGAAGAAAATGGAATGTTTTTAAACGGAACAATGAAGCAGCTTCTGGAAAACGCTAAAGCAGGCGTACAGGATATATGGGAAAATGGAGAGCATACTCTGTGGACGGCAAAAATATACCCCTCTGCCCTGAAAAAAAGAGATGCACAAAAGGCATCTATGGTTTTACTGCGTATTATGGATGGAACAGCAACAGAAGAGGAAATTCTGAACTGGAAAAATCAAAGACGGTACAGCCTTCAGGAATCTTTTATGCTGGGAGACACCACACGGTTTATTGAGTGGAGTACAGAACTTCAGAATCAGATCATGGTGGAAAAGTTCCTGAAACATCTGTTTGCAGGAGAACATTATATTCCTGCTCTTAAAATTTTTGGTGAATCAGAATTGAATGAACGGCAGTTTGACATTTTGATGGAAAAAGTTGAGCATATGACATTTTCTGAAAAAATTCGTGTTCTGTATGCAGTTTCCCGTTCTATGAAATATCAGTCAGCGGTATTCCACGAAATTGCGTACGATAAGGTGGAGAAAATGTGCTTTGATGCGATACAGAAAGCTGTATGCCTGGAAGAAAACTGCCATGAGGGGGATTCATATCATATTCAGAGAGATAAGGTAAGAGTAACCCTGCCGGTCCGTGTAAACTGGGGAGGAGGATGGACAGATACCCCCCCATACTGCAATGAAAAAGGTGGAGTTGTATTAAATGCCGCAATTCTTCTGAAGGGAGAGCGGCAGATTGAAGTAGAAGTACGTAAACTGGAAGAACTGCATATTGAGTTTGCAAGCCTTGACTTTCAGGCATATGGAACAGCTTTATCCGCAGAGGAAATACAGGACTGCAATAACCCCTATGATTCCTTTGCATTACATAAGGCAGCACTGATTGCCTGTGGTATTATCCCGCAGCACGGCAGTGTGAATCTTCAGGATATTTTAAGACGTCTGGGAGGCGGAATTTACATTTCCACCCGGGTTTGTAATGTACCGAAAGGCTCCGGGTTGGGAACCAGCAGTATTCTTGCAGGAGCTGCTGTCAAGGCGATTGGTGAATTTTTAGGAGAAGACTGGTCCGACAGTGTTCTGTATCAGCGAGTGTTGAATCTGGAACAGATCATGAGTACAGGCGGCGGCTGGCAGGATCAGGTAGGAGGCCTGACTCCAGGAGTGAAATACATTACAACAAAGCCGGGGATGAAACAGGAAATTAAAGTAGAACACATAGAACTGGATGAAGCAACAAAAGCAGAGCTTCAGGAACGGTTTGCACTGATTTATACCGGACAGAGACGCCTTGCCAGAAATCTTCTGAGATATGTAGTTGGCGGATATATCGGCGGACGTCCGGAATCCATTGAAGCATTGGAAGAAATGAAACATCTGGCAGTTTTGATGCGGTATGAACTGGAACAGGGGCGGATTGATGAATTTGCAAAACTGCTGAACCGGCACTGGGAGGTATCGAAGAAACTGGATGCAGGATCAACTAACACATGTATTGATCAGATTTTTGAATCCTGTGAAGATCTCATTGATGGAAAGTTTATCTCAGGAGCCGGCGGAGGCGGATTCCTGCAAGTTATCCTGAAAAAAGGTGTCACAAAAGAGCATTTAAGGAGAAGGCTCAGGAACGTGTTCCAGGATTCCGGTGTAGATATGTGGGAAAGTGAATTTTTGTGGTAAGAAGTATGCTAAATGTACAATAAGACAGTAATCTACTAAAAAATGATATATGCTTAGGAGAGACAGGAATGTATAAATGAATACTTTGACTGATGGAGTAATATTCTGAGTATATTAAGTAGAAGCTTGGTGGAAGTAAAATAAATTTGTGGTATTAAAAATAAGACTGAAGTACTGACAGTAAAGAAAAATATTTGATTGTAATAAATACCTTATTGATTATCAGTTAATTTGTTAGTATGATAAACATGTGTAGGAGAAAATCAAAGAAGTGTATCTGTTCTTTAAGAGATTAGAATATAAATAAAAATTATTATTTAGAGGATTGGTGCAACGAGAACAAAAGGAGAAGTATTATGAAGAAATACAAAATTGCTGTAGCTGGAACTGGTTATGTGGGATTGTCAATTGCAACTTTGCTTTCACAACATCATAAAGTTGTTGCAGTGGATATTGTTCCGGAAAAAATTGAGATGATAAATAACCGGAAGTCACCGATTCAGGATGATTATATTGAAAAATATCTGGCGGAAAAGGATTTGGATCTGACTGCAACCTTGGATGCAAAGGCTGCATACTCTGATGCGGACTTTGTTGTTATAGCGGCTCCGACAAACTACGACAGTCACACGCAGCACTTCGACACATCTGCTGTCGAGGCTGTGATCAAGCTGGTCATGGAGTACAATCCGAACGCCATCATGGTAATCAAGTCAACGATTCCTGTGGGCTACACGGCAAGTGTGAGAGAAAAGTTCAACAGCAAGAATATCATTTTCAGCCCAGAGTTCCTGCGGGAATCCAAGGCTCTTTACGACAATCTGTATCCTTCCCGTATCATTGTCGGTACTGATCCGAACAATGAGCGGCTGGTAGAGGCAGCACATGAGTTTGCAGGTCTGCTGCAGGAAGGTGCTATCAAGGAGAACATCGACACGCTGATCATGGGCTTCACCGAGGCCGAGGCAGTCAAGCTGTTTGCTAATACTTATCTGGCTCTGCGTGTGGCCTACTTCAATGAGCTGGATACCTATGCAGAAAGCAAGGGGCTGAATACCCAGCAGATCATTGACGGTGTTTGCCTTGATCCTCGTATCGGCAGCCATTATAACAACCCGTCCTTCGGCTATGGCGGTTACTGTCTGCCGAAAGATACGAAGCAGCTGCTGGCAAACTATGCCGACGTGCCGGAAAACCTGATTGAAGCGATTGTTGAGAGCAACCGTACAAGAAAAGACTTCATCGCAGATCGCGTCCTGAAGCTGGCTGGTTATTATGGCTATGACGAGGACAATGAGTACAATGCGCAGCAGGAAAAGTCTGTGACTATCGGCGTATACCGTCTGACTATGAAGTCAAATTCCGATAACTTCCGCCAGAGCTCCATTCAGGGTGTTATGAAGCGTGTGAAGGCAAAGGGCGCAACTGTGATTATTTATGAGCCGACTCTGAAAGATGGTGATACTTTCTTTGGCAGCACTGTAGTCAATGATCTGGCGAAGTTCAAGGAAATGAGCCATGCTATTATTGCAAACCGTTATGACATGTGCCTTGATGATGTGAAGGATAAGGTTTATACACGCGATATTTTTCAGAGAGATTAAGAGGTTTTAAGTTGAAAACAAAGAAAAATTTCAGAAAGAGGAGGGACTTGCGATGATCATTGAATACAAAAGAAAAGTGAATAAGTCCCTTATCCCCACATGTAATATTATGGGAGTTAATGTTGCGGCTATCAATATGGAATGGCTAGTAAAGTATCTTGACGAAAATCTTGAGGATATAAAAGGTGACTATATTTGTGTGTCAAATGTACATACAACTGTTACCAGCTATGAGGACGCCTCGTATTGTGCAGTTCAGAACGGTGGTTTGATGGCGATTCCAGATGGAGGTCCGTTGTCCACATTGGGGCAGAAGCGCGGTCATAAAAATATGGAAAGAACGACGGGACCGAGTTTGATGGGAGAAATATTTAGGATTTCTACTGAAAAAGGATATCGCCATTATTTTTATGGTAGCGAAGAAGAAACTTTAGAGTTGCTATATCAAAAACTGACAGAACGTTATCTGGGAATTCAGATTGTCGGTATGTATAGCCCACCATTTCGAACGTTGACAGAGCAAGAAGATAAAGCAGTGATTGCTCGAATCAATGAAACTAATCCTGATTTTGTTTGGGTTGGACTAGGAGCACCAAAACAGGAAAAATGGATGGCAGCACATCAGGGCAAGATTAATGGATTGATGATAGGTGTTGGCGCAGGATTTGACTATTATGCAGAAAACATTAAACGTGCTCCAATTTGGATGCAAAAACACAATCTGGAATGGGTATATCGTTTAGCACAAGACCCAAAGAGATTGTTTAAAAGATATTGGAGTACAAACACTAAATTTATTTGGAATGTGATAATTAGGGGAAAGTAGATAATGAACTTGATAAAAACACTTAAATTATTAAGGTGTAAATTGTTGGTGGCTAAATATAAGAATATATCCATTGGAGAAAATTCTACATTTGGGCGTGGAACTATTCTCTGGGCTCCTAATAGAATGATAATTGGTAATAATGTATATATTGGAAAATACTGTACTCTTCAGGCAGATATTGAAATGGGAAATAATATTGAAATAGCAAATACAGTTGGATTAATAGGAAAATATGACCATGATTATAGTAAAGTAGGTGTAAATATTAAAGATGCTCCTTGGATTGGAGACGATATATATAATTTCAAGGGAAAAGGGAAAAAGATAATAATTGAAGATGATGTTTGGATAGGATATGGTGCTATTGTATTCACTGGAGTGCACATAAATCGTGGTGCAATTGTTGCAGCAGGAAGTGTAGTTACTCATGATGTTTCTTCGTATTCTATTGTTGCAGGAAACCCGGCAAGAGAAATTGGAAGACGCTTTTCAGATATGGATATTATAGAACATGAAAGAGTATTGTATAAAAAAGGAAATAAGTGATGAAAATTGGAATTTTGATTACTAGTATAAGTAATTTTGGAAGAAAAGGTTTTTATAATGCTCAAGAAATAGGTTTAGCTAAAGCCATTTCAAAACTTGTTGACTCTGTTATTGTTTATAAATTGGTATCTTTAGAATGTAAAACAGAAAATACAGGAGTGGAAGGATATGATAATATTAAAGTTAATTTTATTCCAACCAAGAATAGAGGAATAAATGGCTTTTTAGATACTAGTATTTTGGAAAAAAAAATGACAGCATTGATACATTTTTCAGATACACAATTTTCTGTTCCTAAAGCGTTTGCATGGTGTAATGCTAATAAGGTTAGATACATTCCATATATCGGTGTTATTGAGAGTCATAGTACTCACAGAATAAAAAAAGTTTTAAGTAATGTGATGTTCATGAGAAATTTGGCTGTGTATAAAAAATGTTTTTGCTGTGCTAAAACACCAATTGTGAAAGATAAGCTTAGTGAAATTGGAGTTAGAGATGTTGAAATTGCTCCAGTAGGATTAGACATAGATTTGCTTAATGAAAATTATGGGGAATTGTTGCGAAATAATGCAAAAAGAAAATATGGTTATGCCGAAAATGACAGAGTAATATTATTTATAGGAAGATTGATTGAAGAAAAACAACCTCTAAAAATGATAGAATTATTTGCAAAAATACGAGAGATAAATAAAGACTTTAAACTCCTTATGGTTGGAGAAGGAGCCTTACAAGAAAAAATTGAAGAAAAAATTACAGAGTTAGATATAAGTGATGTAGTACAAAGAATTGACAGCTTACCTAATCAACATATATGGGAAATTTATAGACTAGCGGATGTTTTTGTCAATTTAAATAAGCAAGAAATATTTGGTATGGCAATTCTTGAAGCAATGTTTTATGAATGCAGAGTTGTTGCATGGAAAGCACCGGGTCCTAACTTTATTATCCAAAATGGAATATCAGGTGATCTTGTAGAAAATGATGATGATGTAATTGATAAAATACTGCATTCTAATATTAATGGTTATAGTGCTCACGAGCGTATTATTAATAATTTTGTATGGGATAACATGGCTAATGTTGTATACAGGAGACTGTATAATGAACAATAATATACCAGATTTTTATACATATGGGCAATCAAGATTATCTAGAATGTGTTATTGAATCAGTAAGTAAATATGGAAAAAGTGTTTATTTGTCTGGAAATCAATCCGACTATAAGTGGGGGATTGTCCATGTGTATTTGCATCTATGTATGTAGCGTTAAAAGATTTTTTGGATTTTTCTTAATGCATATGTTGATAAAAAATGAAAAACAAAAATGACAATCTATGAGGAAAGAGGAGAATTCAATAAAATTTATAATAGATATAAGATTAAGATTACTTTCTTCACAAAATAATTAAACATAGGAAGAATTAAATTGATTAAAGAAAAGGTAAGAAAATGAAAAACCAGATAAATTCAAAGACAAATGGAATGATGGTAATATTCGGAGTTGCAGCATTTGTGCTAAATTCAGTTCTTCGAAATTCGATGATGGTATTTGGAGGTCACTCATTTCCTGATATTAATTTCTTGTGTGTTATTATTGTAATGATCAGTATGGTGATTTGTGTTAGGAACGGTACAATAAAAGCTACATCATTTTATATCTTGATGGGTATAGTTATATTTTCATTGTTAGTATGCATTAGTAATGAAAATAATAGCTTTGGCTTTAGTGTGTTGTTTTTTTCATTACTTCCGGGAATGCTATTTATCACTTTTTTTTCTCAACTTTCTTTTGAACCGAAAAGAGTTTTGAGAGGATTTGTTAAAATTATTAATATTGTATTAACTATAATTCTGACAATTGGTATTGTTGATTATTTTTTAGGAGGAGTAGTTAATACATTATTGGCATTGAGATTTTCTAGCCCGGATTGGGCGCAAATGATTAGAAGTGAGAATTTAACATTTGGTTTTAGAATGTGTACCTTAATCGGTTCACCATTAATGAATGCTTTTTTTTCATTATCGTTAATCGTGGTAAATAATTTATATGACAGATATATTAGAAAGCGAAAAAAAGTCACATATTTTTACGATGTTTTTGGTCTTGTTGCAATTATAATGACAGGTAGTAGAATGGCTTTTTTGTTAGGAGTATTATTTGTATTTCTAAGCTTAGTATCTGGGGCTAAAAGTATAAAGCGGATCATTGTTTTGGTAATAGCAGCAATTACAATTATATGGTTTGTTAATTCTAGCTTGTTTCAAAGTACTATTGGTATTCGATTTTCAAGAGATATGCGTTCAGATGGAAGATTTACATTATTACAAGATGTATTGAATGATAAATATGGTACAATGAAACTTTTAGTCGGTGGTGGATATAACTATTCAAGAAAGTTGACAGCAACAGGAACTTCGGCAACTCAAAATTTTGAACTTCCTGTATTAATGTTTTTATTTGATTATGGTATTGTTGCGACATTTATATACTATGGTATTTATTTGTTGTATCCTTGTTATCAAATAATAAAAAAGAAAAAATATTATATTTTGTTTTCATATCTTACTTTGTTTGTTTTGTTGAATTCTTCGAATATTTTGGCTCAAAAATATGACTTTAATATGATGATAGGATTTTTGCTTGTTGTTTTTGTTGGTTTGGCAAAAGATAAAGAAGGGAGTAAATGTGTATGAAGCCAGTTGTAACAGTTATTTCATGCTTCTATAATGCTGAAAAATATATCGAATCTTATTTAAATGAAATATCGAAACAAAGTTTTGATAATTTTGAAGTAGTTTTAATAAATGATGGGAGTACCGACCAAAGTGACCTATTAGTTAAACAATTATTACCAAAGTATCCGTTTGTGAAGTATTTTTGTCAAAGCAATAAAGGTTTGGGACCTGCAAGAAATTTTGGCCTAAAGCATGCTTTAGGAAAATATATATATTATTTGGATATTGATGATCGCATAAGATGTGATGCATTAGCTAAATTGGTTGATATAGCGGAAACACAAAAAGTTGATGTTGTAACATTTAATTCGATTAATACAGACGAGACATTTGAGAAAGAACAATGGAGTCCCTATAAAACACGAAAAATAAAAGAGGGGATTTATGAAGGAGAACATTTTGTGAATCGTGCATTGACTAAGAAGGACTTTTTTGTACCGGTATGGTTGTATTTTTATAGACATGAGTTTATTGATCAGGTGGATTTCAAATTTCCAGCAATTGTGCATGAGGATTGCATATATACAATTCATCATCTTATTAAAGCAACAAATGTATATTTTCTTCAGGAAATATTACATGAAAGAAGAATTGTAGCGACATCCATTATGCATAAAAAAATATCCGAAAAAAGAATTAATGGTGCTTTGGAAGTGCTTTATGATGCAGATAAAATTTATAATGCTTATAAAAAAACTAGTATAGGGATAGGAATAAAAAATTGGTGTTACTTATGTTCAACTTTGGCTGTATCTACAGTAGAGGATTCAGATTTTAGAAAAAAATATAGAGTTTTATTAGTTAAATACTTTATGTCACGTGTGTATATGTTGGACTTGAAGTGTTTCATAAGACTTATTTTGCTATTTATGAGATGAGGTGACAAATTATGATAATATCACAAATTAGAGGTGGTTTAGGAAATCAGTTTTTTACATATTCAATAGGATATGCGCTAGCAAAAAAATATAATGTAAATTTGGTATTAGATGACTATCGTTATGTAACAACATATAATTTAAGATCATTTAAATTGGATGATTATAATTTAACATATACCCAACACTTTATAGAGAAAAAACCTAAAAAAGATAAGCTATCACAGATTTTTTATAAGTTGAAAAATCGATTTGTCAGATTTGTAATTTATCGAGCTCAAGATGTTCAGGAACTAAAAGAGTTTTCTTTTCAGAATATAGAAATAAAAGAGAAGAAGAATTATTATTTGAAAGGTTATTGGCAGGTATATGAGTATTTTTTTCAGTATCGAGATGAACTTAGAAATGAACTGTCGTTAAAAAAATTACGTTCTTCAATTAGTGAAAAAGGTCAAACGATTTACAATGATAATAGTTGTGCTGTACATGTTAGACATGGAGATTATGTAACTTTTAAAGGTGGAAAATGCTTATCGGATACATACTATATCAATGCAATTGAAAGCATATTAAGAAGTAATCCTAGTATAAAATTTTATTTTTTTTCAGATGATTTAGAATATTGCAAAAAGAAGTATTCATATTTATCTGCTGTTGAATTTGTTGAATCTGAGGATATGAGTGATGAAGAAGAATTATACTTGATGAGTTGCTGTAGGAATTTTATTATTGCAAATAGTTCTTTTTCATGGTGGGGAGCTTTTCTATCTCGAAATGCTAAATGCGTTATATGTCCGGTTGTGGATATGTGGAAGGAAAATTTCTATCTGCCAGACTGGATAAAGGTACAAGCATCCATAGAATAATAGGAGCAAATAATGATTATAAATAAAACGAAGAATACCATACGTAGTAGTATTTGGGGATTTGTCAATAGGACAGTGACATTGATTTGCCCATTTATTACAAGGACTTGTATTATATATATTTTAGGCACCGAATATGTTGGACTTAATAGTTTATTTACTTCGATAATTAGTGTACTAAGTTTAGCAGAATTAGGATTTGGGTCTGCAATTGTCTATAGCATGTATGAACCTATTGCAAATGGTAATGATAAAAAAATATGTGCTCTAATGAATTTGTATCGTAAAGTTTATCGGATTATGGGGGTGGTGGTTCTTGGTGTGGGGATTGCGATAATCCCTTTTTTGCCATATTTTATAAAGGATGACTTGCCAGCTGATATTAATCTTTATTTGCTATATGGTATATATTTACTTAATTCTGTTTTGTCATACTGGCTTTTTGCGTACAAGAATTGTTTGTTAGCTGCGTACCAAAGAAATGATGTATCTTTTAAGATTTCTACAATCACAAGTGTTGCAATGTATTTTTTACAATTTATTGCATTATCTGTTTTTAGAAATTATTATTATTTTGTAATTTGCATACCAATTTTTAGTGCGGCAAATAATATGATAACAGCAGCTTGTGTTAAACGAATGTATCCACAGTATATCTGTAGGGGTAAGATAGATGATAAGGAACATACTGTAATAAAGAAACAAGTTGTTGGGTTGTTAGCACAAAGGCTTGCATATTCATCTCGAAATGCTTTTGACAGTATTATTATTTCTGCTTTTCTAGGATTAACTGTTGTTGGCATTTACAATAATTATTTCTACATTTTAAATGCGGTAACGGCAATTCTATCATTATTATTTACTTCAATGCAAGGAGGAATAGGAAATTCAATTGTCAAAGATAGTGTACAAAAGAATTATAAAAATTTTAAAATGATTAATTTTATGTATATGTGGATTGCAGGTTGGTGCTCTATTTGCTTACTTGTTTTAATGCAAGATTTTATGAAAATCTGGGTAGGTAAAGAATTCATGTTTTCCAATATCTATGTTGTTTTATTTGCGTTCTATTTTTGGACAATGAAAATGACAGATACAGTTGGTGCATATATTGCAGGAACAGGGATATGGTGGAAATGTAGATATACATATTTAGCAGAAGCATTTGTGAATTTGATTTTAAATATTGGTTTGGGATATATTTGGGGAACGATGGGAGTCATAATTGCTACTATTTTTTCGGTTGTTTTTGTGAATTTCCTTAGCAATACATATATTTTGTTTAAGTATTATTTCAAAACAGAGGATATCAAAGAGTACTTACTAAGTAATATAAAATATACTATGACGGTTATTCTGACATCAATTATAACGTACTACATTGCCGATCTAATACCTTCCGGAGAGACACGAGGTGCGTTGATGTTTTATTTATTATTAAAGTTCGCTATATGTGTAGTGGTTGGAAACTTGTTATTTCTTTTATTATATTATAAATCAAAACAATTTGCTGTAAGTAAGCAGTGGATACTTTCCAAAGTAAGAAACAGAAGAATGAAAATGTTATGAGTAGCTATGCTTATAGTTGATGTTTTTAGACGGTAGATAGATAAATGCAACAATTTAAATATTTCATTTAAATATGAATCTTACAAAAAGTGAAAAATTCTGAATCAGGAGACCATAATTCAGTTAATATGGTTAATATTCAGGGATCACTGTCAGTTAGTTAAGATGAAAGGTTAAACGCCTTGTGGGGGCTAACCCAAATGATGAAAAATTTCCTAAAAGGAGTTGACAAACTCTCTCGAATACGTGCCCGTTCTTACTACTGACTGACTTTAAGAGGAAGTGAGAGTAGCTCTTGAATTGTAAGAATGTAAGCGCTTACTATTAATCAGCTACTGTCACCTCTCTTTTTGTGGTCTATGTCAAGTTTCGGGGTGGGATTCTTAGGAAACTCGCCCCGTTACTGCGTTTGGAGCCTTTTTTACATTTTTAAGTTCTATACTTATATTGTAAGCGCAAAATAATTCAACGGATTGCTTTGCCCGAAAATTCAGTCCATAATAA
>ERZ1673739.2560-NODE-2560-length-14887-cov-9.950917_pt1 | contig 14887 bp, 14 predicted proteins | sample MGYA00580210_ERZ1673739 | MGnify/ENA primary metagenome ERZ1673739 (study PRJEB41218, sample SAMN15661749) | gut metagenome | host: Homo sapiens | place: Canada: London | collected 2015-08-20/2019-03-30 | study: EMG produced TPA metagenomics assembly of...
CCAAAACTGCTTTTTCGTTTACCCCATCATCGATTCTAACCTAAAGAATTTGTCGTGGAATTTTTATTTGTGGAGAGAATTGTAAAACGAATAGCTTTTCGGTGTGTTGATCTGCGAAATACCCCTCAGATTTTGCTGATTGTACTGATCTCATCTCTGACCGTAGCATTTATGTGTCCGATCATGAGTTTCTTCGCGTCCGTATTGTTTGGATTTAAAGGAACAGATATGCTGCTTGGTAACTGGTTGCAGACAGCAGCGCGAAATTTGCCGATGGCACTGTTCTGGCAGTTGTTTTACGCAGGACCATTTGTAAGATTCGTTTTTCGAAAAATATACAAATTTACCGAAAAAAGGAAGAAAAATGAGGATTACAAAGATGCGATTTGTTAAATTCGAGAAAGTCAATCGTGATTTTGCTGAAAAATTGTTTTTATCAAAAAACAATTTAGGAAAATTTGCCGATTGCAAAATCTGGAAATTATATTAATATATGTACAAGAAAAGACCAACGGGGGTTAATGGGTTTTGAAATAGCAACCACGAGGTCTTTTATTTTCCACCAAATAATGGTAGTACCAATTATGAGAAAGCAGTATCATTTACAAATTGAATGCCAGTTGTAAGGTGACTACGTTCATGAGTAAGTAGCAAAAAAACGGATTGTGAATATCCGCTTTACTGTATGTAATGATTGGAAAACATTTTGGGGAAGAAAACAAAAAACAGAAGAAAGAGAAAAGAAGGAGGTGACCGCTACGAACGGACTGGTAGATGAGTTGATCGACCAACTGAGTGTCAAGACGGTGTTCACGATACCCATTTTTGGTGGAATCAAAATCGCAGAATCAGTTGTCGTTATGTGGATCATTATGGCAATTGTCATAGTGGCATCGATTTTCCTGACGCGGAACTTAAGCGTGGAGAATCCGGGAAAGAGACAGTTGTTTCTGGAAGTGTGTATCGGAAAATTCTACGGATTTTTCGAAGGGCTGCTCGGAGAGGAAGGAAAATGTTATATTCCTTATCTGATGAGCGTCGGTCTGTTTATCGGTATTGCAAATGTAATTGGCTTATTTGGATTTAAGCCTCCGACAAAGGACCTGAATTGTACGATCGCTCTTGCGTTGATGAGTATCATACTGGTGGAAGCCGCCGGTATCCGTGCAAAAGGTGTGAAAAAGTGGGCGAAAGGATTTACACAGCCTGTCGCAATCATTACACCGATCAACATTTTGGAAATTTTCATCCGACCGTTTTCATTATGTTTACGACTGTTCGGAAATGTACTCGGCGCGTTTGTTATTATGGAGCTGATCAAGGCGGTTGTACCGATGGTTGTACCGCTGGTATTTAGTTTCTATTTTGATATTTTTGATGGATTGATCCAGGCATATGTATTTGTGTTCCTGACATCGTTGTACATCAAGGAAGCTATTGAGTTGCAGGCGGAATAAAGATCAATGTATTTTGACAGAAAACCCGTAAAGTAACATATCAGAAAGTCCTGTCAGAGATCTCACAAATTATGTGAGTTTTACAAAATAACAAAAATGAAAGCATAATGTGACAGGCAGAATATGAAGTGAGAAAAGGAGATAATTATTATGATGATCGCACTCGGAGCTGGTATCGCAGCATTAGCAGGAATTGGAGCAGGTGTAGGTATTGGTATCGCAACAGGTAAAGCAGTAGACGCTGTAGCAAGACAGCCGGAAGCAGACAGCAAGATCAGCAAGAACTTATTACTTGGTTGTGCACTGGCAGAGGCAACTGCTATTTATGGTATGGTTGTCGCTATTCTGATCATTTTCCTTTGCAAATAAAAAACAAACACGTGAGATTTTGTTTTTAGAAGGAGGATTTCAGGATGCTGAGAATTGATTCAAACCTTATATGGATCATTGTGAACCTGTTGATCTTCTATTTCCTGATCAGAAAGTTTCTATTCAAGCCGGTTTTAAATATCATCGAAAAGAGAAAACAGATGGTGGCTGAACAGTTTGAAAAAGCAGATACGGCAAATGCTGAAGCTTTAGAGTTGAAAACTCAGTATGAGGCATCTTTGCAGGGAGCCAAAGAGGAGGCAATCCAGATCGTGGCAGACGCCAGAGAGCGGGCGGATGTACAGTACAAGCAGATTGTTTCCGATGCGGAGAAACGATCCGCGGATCTGCTTGAGAAGACAAATCAGGATATGGAAAAAGAACGTGACAGAGCACTTCAGAGTGTACAGAAAGAAATCGGTACTCTGGCCATGGCTGCAGCAGTTAAAATTATCGGAGAAAATAGCAGTAAGGTCACGGATGAACAGCTTTACAATGAATTTTTGAGTAAAACGGGTGACAAACATGACAGCAACAACGGCTAAATATGTAAGAGTTTTGTGGGAGCTGAATGCTCCGGTAGATGGTCTTGAAACCGCTGCACAGATTTATCAGGAAAGTCCTGAACTTCAGCGTGTGCTGACAGACCCAAGTGTTTACAAAGAGGAAAAACATGCGGTGGTTGACCGTATTTTCCCGGAAAAAAAGTTACAGAATTTTATGAAGATTCTCTGTGATTATTCTGATGTGGAATATCTGGAAGAGATCGTGGAGGAATATAAAATGTATGCAAACGAACATCAGTCAGTAGTAAATGCCACATTACGATATGTGACCGCACCAGATGAGAATCAGCTGGAAGGAATTAAGACTTTTCTGATGGAAGAGTTTGATGCGCATCAGGTAGAACTTGAGATGATCCGGGATGAGCGTCTGGTGGGAGGCTTTGTCCTCACAGCAAATGGCCGTGAATGGGATTGGAGCATCAGCGGACGTATCCGCGGCATGCAGGAACAGCTCGGAATGATTCAGAGCCATCATGCAGAAGTATAAGTAAAAGGTAAAAGAAAGAGGTGATAGGACAATGAGCGCTATCAGTTCACAGGATATTATTTCCATCCTGAAGGAAGAAATCGAGAATTACGATTTTGAAGCGAAGGATCGGGAAATTGGTCATGTCATCTGGGTTGGTGACGGAATTGCCACTGTCTATGGAATTGACCAGGCCATGTATGGTGAGATCGTTGTCTTTGAGAACGGCGTAAAAGGTATGGTACAGGATGTCAGAAAAAATGAGATCGGTGTTATTCTGTTTGGCCGTGATACAGGGATCAAGGAAGGAACCAAGGTAACAAGAACCAAAAAGAAAGCCGGAATTCCGGTTGGAGATAAATTTGTCGGAAGAATCATCAATGCTCTGGGAGCACCAATCGATGGTGTGGGTGATATTCAGGAAGATGATTACCGACCGATTGAAAATGAAGCACCGGGCATCGTTGATCGTAAATCTGTCAGCGTACCAATGGAGACAGGAATTCTGTCCATCGATTCTATGTTCCCGATCGGACGTGGACAAAGAGAGTTGATTATCGGTGACCGTCAGACAGGTAAGACATCCATTGCAACCGATGCAATGATTAACCAGAAGGGAAAAGATGTCATCTGTATTTATGTTGCAATTGGTCAGAAAGCATCAACAATTGCAAAAATTGTATCTACATTGAAAAAACACGGTGCCATGGATTATTCCATCATCGTAGCCGCAACTGCCAGTGATCCGGCTCCGCTTCAGTATATTGCACCGTATGCCGGAACTGCCATGGCAGAGTATTTTATGTATCAGGGAAAAGACGTACTCATCGTTTACGATGATCTGTCCAAGCATGCGGTAGCTTACCGTGCATTGTCCCTGTTGCTGGAGCGTTCTCCGGGACGTGAGGCTTATCCGGGTGACGTTTTCTATCTGCATTCCAGACTGCTGGAGCGTTCCAGTCGTCTGAGTGACAAACTTGGCGGTGGCTCCATTACAGCCCTGCCGATCATTGAGACACAGGCGGGCGATGTATCCGCATATATTCCGACTAACGTTATTTCCATCACAGACGGTCAGATCTTCCTGGAGAGCAACTTATTCTTCTCCGGTATGAGACCGGCGGTAAACGTAGGTCTGTCCGTATCCCGTGTTGGTGGTGCCGCACAGACAAAAGCGATGAAAAAAGCAGCCGGAAGTATCCGTATCGATCTGGCGCAGTATCGTGAAATGGAAGTATTTACCCAGTTCAGTTCTGATCTGGATGATGATACAAAAGAGCAGTTACAGTATGGAAAAGGTCTGATGGAGTTGTTAAAACAGCCACTTTGCCAGCCACTTAGTATGGCAGAGCAGGTTATCACACTGTGGACCGCAACACACAAGATTTTCCTGAAGGTAGATGTGAAGAAAATCAAAGAAACCCAGAAGGGTATGCTGGAATATATTAAAAATGCACATCCGGAGATCATCGATGAGCTGAATGAGACAAAAGCTCTGTCCGATGAACTTGGAGACAAGATTCTCGCTGCCGCAAAAGAGTATGTAAAGTAAGTTTATTTTCATGTATATTTAGATAGTTCAAATAGTTCATGCATTTTGTACAGAACATATATCTGTATGAGCAGCTATCTGAGTGAAAAAGGGCAGAAAGGAGAATATCATGGCAAGTGCAAGAGAGATACAGAGCAGAATGCAGAGTATCAAAGATACGATGAAAATCACCAGTGCCATGTACATGATATCTTCATCAAAAATGCAGAAGGCAAAGAAAAGTCTGGCAGATACAGAGCCGTTTTTCTTTGGTCAGCGAAATGCAGTGGCACGTTTTATGCAGTGCGTTCCGGATACCAAAAATATTTTCTTCGGAAAAGAAGGTGTTCCGGAGGATCAGAAGAAACGTGGTTATATCGTAATTACTGCAGATAAAGGTCTGGCAGGTGCTTACAATCATAACGTGTTGAAACTTGCATCAGAGGAGATTGAAAAGCATCCGCAGAGTGAGCTGTTTGTAGTCGGTGAGCTTGGACGTCAGTATTTTATGAAAAAGAACGTTTATATTGACGGCGAGTTCAGCTATACAGTTCAGAACCCGACACTTTATCGTGCCCGCCATATCGGACTGCAGATGATTGATAAATATGAGTCAGGGGAACTGGATGAGGTTTACATTATCTATACAAAAATGATCAATGCCTTCAAGATGGAAGCGGATATGTTCCAGATTCTTCCATTACACAGAGAGGAATATCTTCACAGAAATCTGCAGGGCTACAATGATCAGATGATGTTTCACCCATCGGTAGAGACATTGTTGGATAATCTGGTTCCGAACGTAGTGTGTGGTTTTATCTACGGCGCGCTGGTAGAGTCTTATGCCAGTGAGCACAATTCCAGAATGATGGCGATGCAGACTGCGACAGACAGCGCAAAGAAAATGCTGCACGATCTGGAAATTGAATACAATCGTGTGCGTCAGGCGGCGATCACCCAGGAGATCACTGAGGTTATTGCAGGTGCCAAGGCGCAGAAGAGCAAGAAAAAATAAGAGAGGTGAAGCGATATGAATAAAGGAAAAATCGTTCAGGTCATGGGACCTGTTGTAGACGTAGAGTTTTCCGACCATAACCTTCCATGCATCAAAGATGCACTCGAAGTTGATAATAATGGAAAAAAATGTGTCATGGAAGTGGCACAGCATATTGGAAATGATACCGTAAGATGTATCATGCTTGCTTCCAGTGAAGGGCTTCATCGTGATATGGAAGTAACAGCAACCGGCGCTGGTATCACAGTTCCGGTAGGAACAGCAACACTGGGACGACTGTTCAATGTTCTGGGTGAAGCAATCGATGATGGAGAACCGGTGGAGTCAAAGGAAAACTGGTGTATCCACAGAGAGCCGCCATCCTTTGAAGATCAGAGCCCGGTTGTAGAGGTTCTAGAGACAGGTATCAAAGTTATCGACCTTCTGGCACCGTATTCCAAAGGTGGTAAGATTGGTCTGTTCGGTGGTGCCGGTGTAGGTAAAACCGTTCTGATCCAGGAGCTGATTCGAAATATTGCAACGGAGCACGGCGGATATTCTATTTTCACCGGTGTCGGAGAGCGTTCCCGTGAGGGTAATGATCTGTGGACTGAGATGAAAGAATCCGGCGTTCTGGAAAAAACAGCCTTAGTGTTCGGACAGATGAATGAGCCACCTGGAGCACGTATGCGTGTGGCAGAAACAGGTCTGACCATGGCAGAGTATTTCCGTGACAAAGAGCATCAGGATGTATTGTTATTTATCGATAACATTTTCCGTTATGTACAGGCAGGTTCTGAGGTTTCCGCATTGCTTGGACGTATGCCTTCAGCTGTAGGTTATCAGCCGACACTGGCAAATGAAGTCGGTGAGTTGCAGGAGCGTATTGCTTCCACAAAAGAAGGTTCCGTTACATCTGTACAGGCGATTTACGTACCGGCCGATGACTTAACTGACCCGGCTCCGGCTACGACATTCGCACATCTGGATGCAACAACCGTACTTTCCAGAAAAATTGTTGAGCAGGGTATTTATCCGGCTGTTGATCCGCTGGAATCTAACTCCCGTATTCTGGAGCCGGATATCGTCGGTGAGGAGCATTACGAAGTTGCCCGTCGTGTACAGGAGATTCTGCAGAGCTACAAAGAGCTGCAGGATATCATCGCAATCCTTGGTATGGAAGAACTTTCCGAGGATGATAAGACGACAGTATACCGTGCAAGAAAAATTCAGCGTTTCCTGTCACAGCCGTTCCATGTAGCTGAGACATTTACCGGAATTCCTGGTAAATATGTACCGCTGGAAGAGACTGTCAAAGGTTTCAAAAAAATCATTGACGGTGAGATGGATGAGTATCCGGAATGGGCATTTTTCAATGTCGGAACCATTGACGATGTCATTGAAAAAGCAAAGAACGGTAATCATTAGTGAGGTGTGACTATGGCTACATTTCATTTAAAAATTATTGCATATGATAAGATTTTTTATGATGATGAGGCGGTTTCCATCGTCCTGCCTGCTGTGGATGGAGAAATTCAGATCATGGCAAATCATGAGGAATATGTCATTGCGTTAAAAGAGGGCGAAGTACGAATCACGACACCGGATGGAAAAATGATCCCGGCAGTTTGCGGAAGCGGATTTGTGGAGGTCAATTCCGATAATCAGGTGGAAGTGCTGGTGGATACGATTGAACGCCCGGAAGAAATTGATGTGCGCCGTGCACGGGAAGCAAAAGAACGTGTAGAAGAACGTATGCGGCAGCATCAGAGTAAGATGGAGTATCATCGAAATGCGGCTTCGCTGGCACGTGCTATGGCACGTCTGAAAGAAGCCAATAAATATCGCCACTAAAGTGGTCTGAAAGAACAAACTAAAAATAACTCCAACAAGGATTTGAAAAAATTCCTGTTGGAGTTATTTTCAGTTTTGTTCTATTCTACCCAATATTCGCACATCGTGGTTTTAGACTTTTGATCCTGGTATCATAAAATATAGTATTACAGAAAATTATGTCTGTTGTGCTGCGCGATAGCTTCGCGCGGACATACCGTTTTCTTGTTTAAAAATTCGACAGAAGTAGTTGTAGTCGGAAAATCCACATTGTTCGGAAATCGTGGAAACCGGTAAAGTTGTTTCGGTTAATAGTGTCTGCGCATGTTGCAGGCGCATTTTTTTTATGTATTTGGCGATGCTGCAATGTAAAAATTCTTCCGAGTATTCGTAGATCTTGCGGCGGCTTAAATGCAGGTGTTCGCAGAGGCGGTCTACGGATAGATCTTCGGTCAGGTGATTTAGAATGTAGGTGTTGATGTTTTGTTCAAACTGTTGTTTTTCGATAGAAATCAATTTTTTGTACAGGATGGAAGAAATACATGCTTCCATGATGCTTGCGGCAGCGTGAATCTGTGTGTCAGAGATACAGGGAATTGCAGCTGATGAAGTAAGGGGTAAGTTAGCGATATTACTTTTGTGATTACTTGTTTTGTCTACAGTTGCTTCATGAATATTTTGTTCAGATGGATTGTTTTCTGCTTCGTTTAAATGATATTTATGTAATGCATGTTCAATTAGTGACTGTAACTGCTCCGGGGAGGTTGCATTTGCAACCTGTCCCATCATAAGGTAGCCGATGGTAAATCCGTCGCTGACAATTGGCACGGTGGCTTCGATCAAACCGGCATGACATTTGTAAATGACACATTCACCGGACGCCTTTGCTGCTTCAAAGGAAGCACGGTCGGAAGCTTCACAGAGAGCAGCACCTTCCGGGGAGGTTTTGATATAATGGCAGAAACAGTTTTCTTTTGTCGGATAACTGAGGATCCATTCTCCTTCGGGATTATAGAGGGTTAGTGTCAGCTTTGTTAAGTCATGGAAGTCCTGTAGAAGTTGATGCAGTTCTTTTTCATTATAGTTTAATTTCATAGTAAAATTCCTTTATTTTATTTGTTTCTATAATACATGAAAAAAGTGCTGTTTGCGATACGATTTTACAGTTTTTGGGAAGAAAATCACTATTTTTTCAAAATGGTATGAGATACAATACAAGCATGGTTAAGAAGTGCCATGAAATAAGTTGAGCAAAATCGTGGCTCTGGTTTCATGTTCATTTAATCAAATTAAGGAAGTTCTCTGCTTCAATTGTGTAAATGTGGGGGAATTGCCTATATCAGTTTGACTTTGAAGATTATTTGAGATGGAAGCATAAAAAGTGGGAATTGAAAGGGGAAGAGACGAGTATGAAAAAAGAAGTTATGGTGGATATGACTTCCGGACGTATTGCACCGCAGATTTTGAAGTTTGCGATGCCGGTATTGCTGGGATTGATTTTTCAGAGAATCTATAATTTCGCAGATTCGTATATTGTGGGTCACTTTTTGGGGGACAATGCGCTGGCGGCGGTCAGTGTGGCAGGCGTTGGCATGTATCTGATGTTTTCGCTGATCATCGGTCTGACCACGGGTGTGACGGTGGTTATGTCGCAATATTATGGCGCAAAGGAAGAAGATAAAGTGGTAAAAACATTTTTTTCTTCTATTTATATTGCACTTGGTATGACGATCATCGTGACGGTGGTTGGTCTGATTGTGACAAAACCATTGCTGCTTGTGCTTCAGACACCGGAGGAAGTGTTGGATCAGGCGGTGTTGTATCTGAGACTGATCTGTGCGGGATGTATCGGAACGATGCTGTACAACTGGATTTCCGCAGTATTGCGGTCTCTGGGAAATTCTGTGGTTCCGTTGGTGTTTTTGGGTATTTCCAGTTTGCTGAATATTGTGTTTGACGTATTATTTGTAGCTGTGTTTCCAATGGGAGTTGGCGGTGCCGCATTTGCAACTGTGCTGGCGCAGATCGTATCCGGTGTGGCGTGTCTGCTTTACGCGTGGAAGATTTTACCGATGCTGCGGATCCGCAGAGAAAAACTGAAGCTGGATACTTATATCGGAAAACAGATGCTGGTGTATGGTCTGCCGGCGGCTTTGCAGATGAGTATTATTTCCATTTCAGATATGACGTTACAGGCAGTGGTAAATACATACGGAACGACGCTGGTGGTGGCTTACGGTGTCTGCGTCAAAGTGGAAGGACTTGGTATGCAGGTGGGGGATGCATTGGGAACTGCACTTGGAACCTTTACCGGACAGAATACCGGAGCGAAAAATATTCCGCGAATTAAGGCAGGTTTTCGTACAACATTTGTGTTGAATGCCATTGGTTATGCAATCGTTTCTCCATTGATTTTTGTTCTGGCGCCGTTTATCATGCGGCTGTTTACTGACAATCGGGAAGCGATTGGTTATGGTGTAGAATACATGCATATTTTTGCACCGTTTCTGATCGGTGTTGGAGTTTTGACACTGTTTCATAACCTGCTTCGTGCGGTTGGCGACGTCAAGATTACAATCTGGATGGGAATCAGCGAGGTTATCACGCGAATCGGGTTTGCATTTTTATTCTCTTATCTGTGGGGCTATCATGGCCTCTGGTGGGTATCACCGCTTACTTGGTGGTGCGCAGCAGGTGTCGGCGGTCTGAGATACCTGAGTGGTGTTTGGAAAAAGAAGATCGAAAATACGATTCCTTCATAAAAATGAATAGTTGACTTTTAAAGTGTGCTTTGCTATCATTGGATTCAGTGTGCAAAGCACACTGTTTTTGTATAGAAAGGAAATATATGAGTACAGTTTTATTTGAAGATTTAGATTTAAATCCGCAGATTCTGCGGGCCATTAAAGAAATGGGATTTGAGGAGGCAACTCCGATCCAGGCACAGTCTATTCCGGCGGTTATGAGTGGCAGAGATGTCATCGGACAGGCGCAGACAGGAACCGGAAAAACAGCATCTTTCGGTATTCCGTTGCTTCACAAAGTAGATCCGAAGCTGAAAAAAACACAGGCGCTGATTTTATGCCCGACCCGTGAGCTTGCCATTCAGGTGTCTAATGAGTTACACAATCTGGCAAAATACACTCACGGCATCAAAATTCTTCCGATTTACGGCGGACAGGAAATTGGCAAACAGATTCGTTCCTTAAAAGGTGGCGTACAGATCATCGTTGGTACACCGGGCCGTGTGATGGATCATTTAAGAAGAAAAACAATCCGCTGCGATCATATCCACACCATTATTCTGGATGAGGCAGATGAGATGCTGAACATGGGATTTCGTGAGGATATCGAAGAAGTACTGAAATATCTTCCGGAAGATCGTCAGACTGTTCTTTTTTCCGCAACGATGCCGAAAGAGATTATGGAGATCACAAAACAGTATCAGAAAGATGCGCTGACCATCAAAGTAGTAAAAAAAGAGCTGACTGTTAAGAACATTGAGCAGTATTACTATGATGTCAGAAGAAAAGATAAGCTGGATATTTTGACAAGACTTCTGGATGTGTATGATCCGAAGCTTTCCCTTGTTTTCTGTAACACAAAACATATGGTAGATGAGCTGGCAAATGAGCTGCAGAACCGTGGTTATTTTGCGGAAGGTCTGCATGGTGATATGAAACAGCAGCAGCGTGACCGTGTTATGAGAAACTTCCGTAACGGAAAAACAGAGATTCTGGTGGCAACTGATGTGGCAGCCCGCGGTATCGATGTAGATGACGTGGAAGCTGTATTTAACTACGATCTGCCGCAGGATGATGAGTATTATGTTCACCGTATCGGTCGTACCGGCCGTGCAGGCAGAACGGGTAGAGCATTTTCTTTTGTAAAAGGAAAAGAGGTTTACAAATTAAAAGAGATTATGCGTTACTGCAAGACAAAGATTTATGCACAGCCGATTCCGTCTATGCGTGACGTAGAGGAAGCAAAATGTGAAAAGATTATGGATCAGTTAGATCAGATCATTGAAAATGAAGATCTGACCAAGATGGTAAATATGATTGAATCTCAGATCAATAACGGTGATTATACAGCCATGGATCTGGCAGCAGCCTTTTTATATCAGGCACTTGGAAAAGCAGAACGCGAAGGCGTAAAACAGGATAATTTTGATTTTTCAGATACCGGTGCGGAAGATGGTATGGTTCGTCTGTTCATTAATATCGGTAAAAAGCAGCGCGTGCGTCCGGGTGATATCCTTGGAGCAGTTGCCGGTGAGTCCGGAATGCCAGGGGATCTGGTTGGAGCGATTGATATGTTTGACAGCTATACTTTCGTGGAGGTTCCGCGAGAGTATGGTGCGGCAGTATTAAAAGCAATGAAAAATGCGAAGATCAAAGGAAAGAGCATTAATGTGGAGCCGGCGAATGCGAAATAGGGTTTTGGACTTTTTGAGCGGCGGCATGTAGGTAGTGAAGCGGCAGGAATTTAGGCCGTGAAAGAAAAAAGAGGTTTAAATTGTATCACACGAACTAAGACGTTCGTTTTGATAAAATTTAAATCTCTTTTTCTATATCAGAATGTGGATTGCCGCAATGACAGTTAATGAGCCGCCGCAGGAGGAAAAGAAGAATATGTCATCAGCTTTCGCTGACCAGAATCACGCACCAAGTCTCACGAGCGTTCGACTTGAATCTTATGTAAATTGGAACTGAGAGGAAAGAATCGAATGCAAGACGGTAGAGCAATTTTCGTTATCGGAGCGAGCATAGCCCGCCTCCGTGAGTGTGTCTGAGCCAACAGCTGATTTTGCTGTGGGCGAGTTCGCGGAAGGAGGCGGAGATAAGCGGCGCAGCGAAGATAGAAAATTGTTCGTGTCTGCATTCGATTCTTTCCCTCAGTTCCTTTATACAAAAAAATTCACATTATTTTCCTGCTTTTTTCAGGGCGTTCAGTGCCTGACCTCCCATCGGGTAGAGTGCGATCAGATTGAAGATGGTCATAAGACCAACACCGACGTCACCGAGATCCCACACAGTGGTGTATGCCGCAAGTCCGCCGATGAAGAGCATTACGAGAGCCACGATTTTGTAAGCAGTCTGATAACACCATTTATTTCCGAACAGGTAGGCTACATTGGAACGGGCATAGAACAGAATTCCGATAAAGGTGGAAAAACTGAACATTGCCAGGGTAGCTGCAATAAAAATCGTGCCGAAGGTTCCAAGGTGGTACTGCATAGCAGTCTGCAGCAGATCCATGCCGACAAGCCCGTTAGTGAGATCCTGTGGAACGAGCAGCAGGATCATGGCGGTACAGGTACAGATAACGATGGTATCGATAAATACACCAAGTGATTGCACCAGTCCGATTTTTACGGCATTGTCACTTTTTGCAGCGGCAGCAGCGCATGGTGCGGAACCGGAACCGGCTTCATTGGAAAACAGTCCACGTTTTACACCGTTCATCAGTACGGCACCGAATCCACCGGCAGCAACCTGTCGGATGCCGAAGGCTTCTTCAAAAATGCGGGTGAGTACAGCCGGCATCTGACCAAGGTGTGTGAAAATAATAATTAACGTAAAGATAAAGTATGCACAAGCCATGATTGGCACTAAAATATCTAAAACTTTTACCGTCGCATTTTTTCGAAGTACGATGATTGCTGCCAGAATGACCAAAACGATGGTAGTTGCCAGCGGCGGAATGGAAAATGCATTTTCAAAAGCGGATGTCACAGAGTTGCTGATTACCTGGCTGATACCACACCAACAGATCAGACCGGAAATGGCAAAAAGTACCGCGATCACAGAGTATTTTCGATAAGTGCCGTCTTTTCTTTTAGCAAAAAAGTGATGCATGTAATAAGCAGGTCCGCCGTGGAAACCACCGTAAAGCGGATCTTTTTCTTTATGAAGCTGCGCCAGCGTACCTTCAATAAAAGCAGTGGAGGAACCAAGCAGTGCGGTGATCCACATCCAGAATACAGCTCCGGCGCCACCGGCGGAAATCGCAGCTACAACGCCCACCAGATTTCCCATGCCGACACGGGTTGCGGTGGAGACGATCAGTGTCTGAAAGGAAGACAGACCTCCGTGTTTCTCACCTTTTTCTGTTAAAGCCCGAATCATATCCGGAAAGAGCCGAATCGGAAGGAATTTTGTGCGAATGGTAAAGTAAATTCCGGTTGGAATCAGCAGGATAACCAGAAGCGGTAATCCAAGAGTGCCACCGCCGGGCAGCGGCAAAGTGACCAGATCTCCCCATAAAAAGTTGTATATAAATTCAATAATGGCTGTCATATCAAATAATCCCCCTGAATAGAAAAAAACACCTATTTATTAAGTTTGAAAAATATTAAATGGTATCAAACATATAGTGCAACAATTTTTGATGATTCAGCCAGTATAGCATGTTCAAATAAAAACGTCAACACGTTGAAGTGCGGCACTTCAACGTGTAAAAAACAACCGCTTTGCATAATAAGATTTAACTTACGGAAACTTCGCCAGCAAGGACTTTTTTATAATCTTCGTAGTTCTTTTTCAGGAGTTCCGGTGTATTCAACTCATATGGACATTTCGTCATACACTGACCACACTCCAGGCAGTTTTCAATCTTTTTCATTTCTTCCTGCATCTGTGGAGTCAGCCATTCTGCACTTGGGGCACGGCGCAGCATCAGTGACATTCTTGCACACTGATTGATCATAATGCCTGCCGGACATGGCATACAGTAACCACAGCCACGGCAGAAATCGCCGGTCAGCTCCTGCTTTTCCTTTTCAATATAAGCAGAAATTTCTTCATCCATGGAAGGCGTATGTTCCATATAAGAGAGCCACTCTTCCAGTTCGGTCATTTTCTGAATTCCCCAGATTGGCAGAACATTGTCAAACTGTGTCATGTAAGCCATGGCGGCTTTGGAGTTGTGGATCAGTCCACCAGCCAGACCTTTCATGGCAATAAATCCCATGTTCTGCTTGGAACAGGCTTTTACCAGATGAAGTTCCTGTTCGGAGGAAAGGTAGCTGAATGGGAACTGCATGGTTTCATACAGACCGGAAGCGACACATTCCTCTGCAATGCCAATTTTGTGTGCAGTAACACCGATGTGACGGATCATGCCCTGTTCTTTGGCTTTTAACATGCATTCATACATGCCGGTTCCGTCTTCCGGGCGGTAGCACTGGTTGACACAGTGGAACTGGTACAGATCCAGATAATCTGTTTTGAGTAAGTGCAGGGATGTTTCTAACTGACGCCAGAATTCATCCGGAGTCGTTGCGGCTGTTTTGGTGGCAATATAAATTTTATTGCGCATGTGTCCGAAAGCTTCACCCATTTTTTCTTCGCTGTCGCTGTAGGCGCGGGCAGTGTCAAAAAATGTCATACCGCCTTCATAGGCGCGATGAAGAATTTTGACAGCTTCATCCATGGATACACGCTGAACCGGCAGTGCACCGAAAGCATTCTGTGGTGTCTGAATGCCAGTCATTCCTAATGTAATTTGTTTCATAGTTTTCACCTCATACTTGAATATTTTTTTATTTATTTGTGTCTCCGCGATATATTTACAGTCAGTTGTTTTCTGGAAATTTAAAAATAGCGGACTGTAATTTGAACGCAGAATAAACATTCCCCCGCTTCAAGTGCGTAGAGCACTAAGCGG
>ERZ1673739.2563-NODE-2563-length-14882-cov-4.721926_pt1 | contig 14882 bp, 9 predicted proteins | sample MGYA00580210_ERZ1673739 | MGnify/ENA primary metagenome ERZ1673739 (study PRJEB41218, sample SAMN15661749) | gut metagenome | host: Homo sapiens | place: Canada: London | collected 2015-08-20/2019-03-30 | study: EMG produced TPA metagenomics assembly of...
CCTGACGATAAAAAACCGGTCCTTTGCTGTCCAGTTTAATGCATACTGCCAGTATGAGCATTACCGGTAACAAAAGAACGGTCAAAATAAATGACAGAACCACGTCCAAAAAACGTTTGGCCACAAGTGCCCCACGCTTTTTGGAAAGGTACCTATAATATTTTTTTACTTCTTCCTGTTTCATTTTCTGCGGAAGTGCATCCCAACTTTTTAACATGCTTACAGTTCCTTTACTATTTTTCTGTAGGTTTCAATGATAAAATCTACCTGCTCATCTGTCAGACAAGTATGAAGCGGCAGCGTAATTTCATTTTCAAACATATGATACGCATTAGGGAAATCCTGAATGTCAAATCCCAGGTTTTTATATGCCGTCATCATAGGAAGTGGTTTATAATGCACATTTGTAGCAATCTCCGCCTCTGCCATTTTCACAATGACATCATTGCACACTTCTCTGCTTTTTCCAACTAGACGTGTGAGATACAAATGCCCACTGGAAGTATGCTTATCACTATAATGTTTCAAAACTTCAATATTCAAGTCTTGAAATGCATAATCATACCTTCTGATAATCTCCCGTCTTCTCTTTAAAATATCAGGATATCTTTTTAATTGTATCAGGCCAATAGATGCCATAATATCTGTCATGTTACATTTATAATACGGACCGGCAATGTCATATTCCCAATTTCCTAATTGTGTTTTAGCCAAGGCGTCTTTATTCTGTCCATGAAGTGAATAGAGCATATATTGATTATAAATATCTTCATTATCGATACCTGGAATGGTACGCCATACAGCTGCTCCGCCTTCTGCTGTTGTAAGATTTTTAACTGCATGGAAAGAAAAACTGGTAAAGTCTGCAATTTCTCCTGCCATTTTTCCCTCTCTGGAAGCACCAAAGGCATGTGCGCCATCAGCAAGAATGGCAATCCTTCCCATCGCTTCCTGTATCTCATTGTTCGCATGAAAAAGAGATTTCTTTTCCTCTGCAATCTGAAATAATTCCCGGTAGTGCGGATAAATAATACCAGCCAAATCTACTGCTATTACTGCCTTTGTTTTTTCTGATACTGCTTCTCTTACTTTTTCCGGATTCATATCAAAAGTGCCCGGAACTGTATCTACCAGAACAGGTATTGCCCCTACATGGCAGATAACACTGCAGGATGCTGTATAGGTATATGCACTGGTGATAACCTCATCTCCCGGTCCAACTCCTAGAATACGAAGGCTCAATTCCAGACTTGCTGTAGCAGAGTTAAGGCATGCTGCTTTTGCAGTATGACAATATGCTGCAATTTCATTTTCAAATCTTTTTGTTTTCGGTCCTGTAGTAATCCAACCGCTTCGCAAAGTATCTGCAACTTCAGCAATCTCTTCTTCTGTGATGTCTGGTGGTGAAAATGGTACTTTCATAATTGTATATTCTCCAAATCTTCTTAGTTCTATTTCTTATTATATCTGTTTTTCTTATAAAAGCAAGTTATTGAACTATTACGTTTATAATTTATCTACTTACGCTTTCATATGATAAATCGGAACCATCTCCGCCACTTTCTCTTTAATCTGTACATCGTCCTGATAGCACGCTTCTTTTAAATCTGCCAGCTGCTGGAAAAATTCATCCTCGTTAATTTCAATGGGTTTCCCAATATGAATCAGTTTGTTGGCAGTTTCTTTCATGCCTTCCTCTGCCATCAAAAGTTCTTCATACAATTTTTCTCCCGGGCGAAGCCCTGTATATTCAATCTTAATGTCTATATCCGGAGTGTAGCCGGACAGACGAATCAGATTTCTGGCCATATCATCAATTTTCACCGGTTTTCCCATTTCCAGGACAAAAATTTCTCCTCCTCTGGCATAGGCTCCTGCCTGAAGCACCAAAGATACCGCCTCCGGAATCGTCATAAAATATCGAATAATATTTTTGTCTGTAACCGTTACAGGGCCGCCCTCTGCAATCTGCTTTTTAAACAAAGGAATCACACTTCCATTACTTCCCAGTACATTTCCAAAGCGCACCGCAACAAACTCTGTATCCGATATTTTATTAAAGCTCTGAACAATCATTTCACATAGTCGTTTAGATGCCCCCATAATATTCGTGGGATTTACTGCCTTATCTGTAGAAATCAGCACAAAACGTTTGACTCCGTTGTCACTGGCTGCTTTGGCGGTTTTATATGTCCCAAACACATTGTTCTTAATTGCCTCATTCGGACTGTCTTCCATCAGTGGGACATGCTTATGAGCTGCCGCATGGTACACAATATCCGGATGATATGTCTCAAAAATACTGTTTATCCGATGGGTATTCCGCACAGAACCAATCAACGTTTCCAGATTCAATTCTGGATAATGGCGCTGCAATTCCTGCTGGATTTCATAAGCATTATTCTCATAAATATCAAAGACAATCAACTGCTTTGGCTGATATGCCGCAATCTGACGGCACAATTCACTTCCGATAGAACCTCCGCCGCCGGTTACCATGACTACCTTATCTTTCACATATCCCATGATTTCATCCAGATTGACCTGTATGGGCTCTCTCCCAAGTAAATCTGTGATTTCTACATCTCTTAATTTACTGACATTTACCTCACCATCAATCAGCTGATACATTCCTGGCAAAGTTTTCAATTCACAGCCAGACATTTGACAGATTTCCAGGATTTCTTTTTTCTCTTCTAATGGGGCAGAAGGAATGGCCAGAATAATACTTTTAATTTTGTATTCTTCTACATTTTTCAAGATGGTAGAGCGGTCTCCCACAATAGGAATACCATTTATATAACGCCCTGCTTTGTTGCGGTCATCATCAATCACACAACATATTTTCATTGACAAAAACTTACTGTCCATAATTTCTTTTATAATAACTCTACCTGCTTCTCCGGCTCCAACCACCATAACCCGCTTCCATTTATTCCATCCACTGAACTTCTGCTCTTTAACCTCTTTTAAATGGCGCAAAAAGCGATAAGAAAACCGCAAGGCAGATACCATAGCCGTCTGCAATAAAATCTGAAAAAAGAAATAGCTTCTCGGCATAGAATACTGCAGCATATACATGCTTGCAATCTGCACTAAAAAGACAATTCCATTTGCAATCAAAATATATCCTACTTCATGAACACCTACAAATTTCCAAAGACTGTGATACATACGACAAAAATAAAAAATAATCAAATTCAATGCAATACCTATTGGCAAATAATGATACAAATTTGATAGATACGGTACTTCAATTCCTGCATAAGAAAAATCAAATCGTGCCATGAGAGCAAGCAATGATGATGCAATTATAATTCCGATATCAAATAATGCCAACAGCAAGGCCCTTCTTACCCATTGTAAATCCAGTAAATGCTCTTGCTTTTTATCCTGTCTTTCCATTCTTTTGTCCTTCTTCCATACTTATACTCAAATCTTCCATTACACAAAGATACCCTCTGCTGAATGAAGAAGCAATAAAATGCGGACAACAGTCTACTCATTCCAACAAGAAGGTTCTAACGTAGACAGTATACATCATTCTAAGGGTATTTACAATTATTATAAGTCACAAAATCCTGAATAAACTTTTAATTTTCCTTTAAAGCCCTTTTAATTTTCTAACATTTCTCTTTTTTATCTATTATTTACAGCTAATATCTGTTATAATAAAAATACCTATAAACAACTATTTTCTGCCGCTCCTCCCTATAACAGCGGCATCACGGAAAGAGGTGAATTTATATGATGAAAAAACTGAGCAAACTGTTGGTTTTCCTGTTGACTCTGGTCTTAATCGGAAGTTCCCCCGGTATTTCTCCCATACAGGCAGCCGCAGAAAATGCAGCCAACGAAACCCAAAAAGAAAAGGAACTGGAAACCGTATCCAAAACTGCAGATACGATTGTTCTGAAAGCAGGGAAAAACTACGAATACGCAAGAAAAGTCACCGATGACAAGCAAAACGCCTCCTGGAAATGGGCTGAGAAGAAACAATATGACGCACAAAAAGAAACCGTTTCTTTTACCGGATTGAAGGCAGATACAGAGTATACGTTTACCCGCCGCACAGTCGGCGATACAGACGAAAAGTATCTGAAATCCACCATTATCCGAACAGAAAAGGTTCCTGACAACAAAAATGACACCAACACGGACACTTCCACCGACACTTCAAACATCGGTACTGACACACTGCCTCCGGGCGACGCCAAGGACAACGACTCCCAGACAACTCCTACAGACGACTCGTCAAACAAAGACTCATACGATACCCCCTCCGATAACGCACAGAACAACAGTACGCAAACCACAGACTCCATAACTACACCGCCGAAGGAAGCACCGCCCTCTACGGATGAGCCGGACCCGGAAACACCTCCCGAAAGCCCAAGAGAAGCCCCGGCCATACCGGCTCTCTAATCCTGTACCGACACCACTGTACTTCTAACCACACAGCCCAATCAGGAGTACGCGCTGGTACAGCAGGAAGATTCCGCAAACTGGAAATGGCAGTCCTCCGGTTCTTTTGAAAACCTGACTCCCGGAACTTCTTACGAATTTGTAACGCGCTTCTGTAAATCCGAAACGCAGGAGGCCAGCCCGGCCAGCGAAAAGCTGAAAGTCACCACAAAGTTTTCCGCAGCCAAAGCTCCGCAAAGTCCCCAGGCTGCAGAAAAAGGAGAAACATTCCTGGTTCTGCAAAAGCAGGAAAACGTTCTGTATGGTATTTCCGAAGACGGAAAAAACTGGACCTGGACAGAAAACCCGCGGTTTGAAAACTTAAAATCCGGAACCGCCTACCAATTTGCAGCCAGACAGAAGTTCAATGCCGATACGGATATGGAAAGCGAAATCAGCGGCAGTTCTGTTTTAAAAACTTACGTTGCTTTCAACGGATACATAGATGGAATTACAGCCGGAGCGACTTACGACAGAGGCACGAACCTGACCGCCACAGCTGTGGGCACCGGTATGGACAATCCCAATCCTTCCGCCGGCGATTCCCGCTGGATTCCCCGGAACTGGAACTGGGACGGAAAGACCAACCGCACCTGGTCCGACGCCCCTTATTCGGTAACCTTCGTTCTGAACAAAGCAGGCAATTACGAACTTACCGTTGGCTTTGACCTGGAAGAGTATACGGAAAATGGCTGGAAAGCAGTGGGACAGTCCAAATCTTCTGCAATAGAATTTAAAGCTGTAGTTCCGGTTTATACCATTACTTCCTCTGCGGATAAGAACGGACGCATTTCACCGGAAGGCAGCATTGAAATTCAGGAGGGAGAAAACGCAGAATTTACGTTTCTCCCCAACAAAAACTACCGTGTGGCAAAGGTTCTGGTAGATGGAAAATCCGTTTCTGTGAAAAACAACAAATATACCATGAAAAACGTGAAAGCAGACCATACCATCACCGTTTCCTTTGAGCGGACAGACAAAGCAGCCGCACCCAAAACAGCAGATAATACCCACGTAGGACTTTACATGGCGCTCTTTGCAGCTTCCTGTGGTATTCTTCTCCTTCTGGCCGTTATCTACACCAAACGTCAAAAGTAGCAAAATAACAGATAAGGCTGCCCCATGAAAGATTCATGCCTTTCATGGGACAGCCCTGTTCTCTATTTCTCTGGCTTCTCTTCTTCTAAAGCCGTGATATACGATTTTAAAAATTCATAAATCTCCCCTTCCGTAGGCGGACACCCTTTCAGGGAATGTTGAAAATCCTTTGTGCAAAGTCCGATTCCCAGTTCTCCTGTCTGTCCCCGGTACCCCTGTCCAATGCAGATTTTTTCTTTTAACTGCCCCAGAATCCCCTCTTCTTTCAGCTTTTGCAGGGCCGGCAACAGATAGCCGTAGCAGGCACTGCAGGATTCCACTTCTTCCACAGCATCGGCCAGTTCCACGACTTTTCGCTCTTTGGGATAATACGCTCCCCGCAAAGGCCGGTTTAACTCCCGAAATTCTGCCAGCCGCCAGTCGGAAAGCCCTACTCCCAGTTCTTCTGCCATGGTGATATAGGGAACTTCTTCCACCTCATATCCCATAAGATGACAGACATAGGCATCGCACAAAACCGGGTCGGCCGCCGCCATAATCCGGTTCAGCACCACCGGATTGCCGCCGTCTTCAAAATCCCAGTCCCCACAGATGTTGTCCACCACCACAAAATCCTGACGGATTCCCGCATTCAGATGGGCAATGGGCTTGTGCAGACCCAGAGCATGAAAGCGGCGTTTTTCTGCGTTGGGAAGCAGGCCCTTCATATTTTTCAGAGCACAGGTGATTTTCGTCTGGCAATGGCCTTTCATCACCGGTACGTTGATGAGAAAATCCAGTTTCAGCGCTTCTTCACAGATTTTTAACTCCATTCCCTGGCAATCGCAAGTCTGCCAGTTATCTTTCTGCAAATCCAGAAATTCCACCTGGTACTTTTCCACTAAATCATCATAACCGCAAAGCGCGGCAGCCTCCGGGGTCTTATCTCCCACCCAGGAGCCCTCCAGCATCACCAGATTCTGAAATCCCCTTTCCTGCAGGTATTCTATTATTCCCGCCACAATTTCCGGGTGTGTCGTAGCCCCCCAGGAGGGCTCCGATGGAGACACCAGATTGGGTTTGATGCCAATGCGGCATTCTTTGTCGGGAATCTGTTCCTGCAAATTTGCTTCCTGTAAAAGCTGTTTTGTCATTTCTTTATATTCGGTTCCGTAAATCGCCAGAATTTCCTGTTCTCTCATAATTCTCCTTACTCTCCTTTATAAATCATCAAGCAGCGCCGTGCTCTTGGCATAAGCCGTGCTTTTTGCCTCGAAGAAATCGGTTTTCACCATATTGGCATTGGAATAGCGGCTGACCCACTTCATGCTCTCCGGCTCTTCTTCATATCCGGGGTACAAAATTTCCAGACCGATTCCGGTCATACGCAGATTTCCCAGATATTTTATATAGGAAGTAAGCATTTCCTCAGACAGACCGGGAATGTCCTCGCCAATGACGTAACGCCCCCACTGCATTTCCTGCCGGACGCCTTCTTTCATCATTTCTCTCAGCATCTGCACGTTTTCCTCTGTAAAAAGCTGCGGCTCTTCTTTCTTTAATTCCAAAATCATATTCCGAAACAGCCATAAATGGGTATTCTCGTCCCGGTTGATGTAACGGATTTCCTGGGCGCAGCCAGGCATTTTTCCATTGCGGCTGAGATTGTAAAAAAACAGAAAACCACTGTAAAAATAGACGCCCTCCAGAATATAATTGGCCATCATCACCTTTAAAAGTGTCTGGGCATCCTGCTTTTCCTGAAATTCATTATACAAGTTTCCGATAAAGGTATTTCTCTCTAAAAGATGGGCATCGGATTTCCACTGATACAAAATTTCATTTCGCTTTTCCGGGCTGCAAATAGTGTCCAGCATGTAACTGTAGCTCTGGCTGTGGACACATTCCTGAAAAGCCTGTATGGACAGGCATAAATTAATTTCATTAGCTGTCACATATTCACTGATACAGGGCAGGTTGGCGGACTGTATGGAATCCAGAAACACCAGGAAACTGAGAATCTTGTCATAAGCCTGCCGCTCTTTTTTGGAAAGTCCCGGATAATCTTTTTTGTCCTGGGAAAGGTTGATTTCCTCCGGTATCCAGAAATTGTTCATGGCCTGCCGGTACCAGTCGCTGACCCAGGTATAACGCATTTGCGTAAAATCATTGAGGTTGGTAGTATTTCCCCCTATCATACGTCTGAGACGCACTTCGGTATCCCCCTGAGGATTAAACAATGGTTTTTTCGTTAATTTTATCATATTTTTCTCCGCTTATTTCATTATAGTATAAACATTCTTTTCTCTCAATGCTTTTTCTGCTTTAAGACGCAGCCCTAAGAAGCGCAGCTTTCGCACTCCTCCACTTCCAGCGATTTACTCCGTACATAGTAAATGGTTTTCACGCCCAGTTCCCATGCGCTCAGATACAGGTCAAACAACTGCCGCAGGGTATACTGGTTGGTGATATAGAGATTCATACTCTGAGCCTGGTCTATATGCCTTTGGCGCACTGCACAGGCCCGGACACTGAAACGCTGGTCCGTCTGATGGGCGCTCTGATAGTAATAATAGGTGTCTACGGACAATTCCGGCGCCACTCTTGGCAGCATACTTCCCTTTTTTTCTTCCATAAAAAATTTCTTCATCACCGGGTCTACGCCTGCTGTGGTGCCAGCCAGAATACTGGTGCTGCTGGTAGGCGCCGCTGCCAGCAGATACCCATTCCGAATCCCGCAAAAGGCAACTTTTTCCGCCAGCTGTTTCCAGGACCGGGACGAGTACCCTCTTTTCGCAAAATAGGCCCCGGTTTGCCAGTCACTGCCAGAAAAATATGGGTATGCCCCTTTCTCTTCCGCCAGACGGGCACTGGCCTTTATGGCAAAATAATTGATTCTTTCAAAAATTTCATCTGCAAAGTGCAGATGCTCTTCACTTTCCCAGAGAATTCCCCGCTTTGCCAGCATGTGATGATAACCGCTGACGCCCAGCCCGATTCCCCGGTAATTCTGATTGGTAATCTGTGCATAAGGCAGAGGATAAAAATTCAAATCAATGACGTTGTCCAAGGCCCGCACCGCTGTTTCCACCAGGTCCTCCATATACGCATCATCTTCCACCGGAATCTTACCAAGGGAGAGGCTGGCCAGATTGCACACCACAAAATCCCCCGGCTTTGCAGTTGTCACCACCACAGTTTCTCCTTCCTTCATCTGAATTTCTCTGGAAACAGAAGAAACAGGAGACAGATTCTGAGCAATTTCCGTGCACAGGTTGGAACAGTAGATTACCCCTTTATGACTGTTAGGATTGGCCCGATTTACGGTATCTCTGTTAAACGCAAAAGGAGTTCCCGTCTCTGCCGCAGATTTTAATATCAAACGGATAATGTCTTTCAGTACCACAGTTCTTTTACAAATCCGCTCATCCTGCACACATTCTTCATACCTCTGTTCCCACTCTTCCCCGTAAAAATCCTCCAGATGCCAGCCTTTGGCCTGAAAAATTTCGTGCGGACACATCAGACACCAGTCCTGGCTCATGTCTTCTTTTGCCTTTTTCCAGAATAAATCCGGATAGCAGACCGCCGGAAAAATATCGTGGGCTTTCATTCTCTCGTCTCCGTTGTTGGTTCGTATCTGAAGAAATTCCGGCAAATCCCGGTGCCAGGCGTCCAGATACACAGCCGCAGCTCCCTGGCGCATGCCAAGCTGGTCCACGGCTACAGCAGTGTCATTAACCAGACGCAGCCAGCGAATCACGCCACCTGCCGCCCCCTGAAAGCCCCGGATACTGCTGCCGCTGGCTCTCACTTTCCCGAAATACAGCCCCATGCCTCCGCCAAACTTGCTGACCTGGGCAAAATTGTCCAGGCTTCTGTAAATGCCTTCCAGACTGTCGGGAACGGTATCGATAAAGCAGCTGGAAAGCTGGTGATAAGGCTTTCTGGCATTGGACAGAGTCGGAGTTGCCATAGTAACTTCCTGCAAACTCAGCATATCGTAAAATTTCCGCACCCATTCCATGCGCCCCGGCCCTTTTTCGGTTTCCCTCTTTTCCTTCATGGCCAGGTGAAGGGCAATGCCCAGATACATTTCCTGGGGCGTTTCCAGAGCAATATGTTCCCCGGTACGAATCACATAGCGTTTCAGCAGAAGTTCCAGACCGGAGAAATTGAAAATCTTGTCCCGTTCCGGCCGCAGCATGGATTCTGCCTGTCTGAGTTCCTCTTTGGAATAATGTTCCAGAATATAAGCGCCATACAGCCCTTGTTCGGTGAGATATTGTATCTTTTCGTAAAAGTTGTGAATCTTTCTGCTTTTCATTTCTATTTTCAGTTCTTCCTGAAACTGGAAATTCAAAAGTCTTGCCCCTATAAATTCCCACTTCGGCGCAATCTCCTCCGTCAGCTCCACAGCGCTTCGGATAAGAAGCTCCAGTTTTTCTTTCTCACTCTTATGTTCTCTGCCAAGATGCTCAAAACGCTCTGTCAGTTTTTCTAATGCGTATTCTTTTTGAGGAAATTCCCGCTCTATCTCCCGCAGTATGCGCTGAAAATTTTCCCCATAGGGAAGTACTGCTTTTTTATTTTTATTATTCATGTTTTCATTCTCCCTTATATACTACATATAGTATTTTCCCCATCATATCATACTTTATATATTAATACTAGAGTTTTTTAGTTAAGTATTTTCACAAAAAAAGAAGCCTTGCGTCCGCATTTTTTTCTTTACGATGGGATAAAAATTGTGTAAAGTAAAGGGGAAAAACAATGTTTTATACCATCAGGAGGATTTTTCATGTCACAGACAAGAGCATCTATTTTTGAATCTGACGGCATCCCCGCATTTTCCAAAGCCCTGCCGCTGGCCTTACAGCATGTGGTGGCAATGATTGTGGGCTGTGTCACTCCGGCTATTCTGATTTCTGACGTTGCCGGATTAAATGAACGGGACAGAGTCATTCTCGTACAGGCCGCTTTATTTGTATCTGCTATCAGTACCCTGCTGCAGCTTTTTCCTGTTTTTAATGGAAAGAAGTTTCAGCTGGGTTCCAGACTTCCCGTTATTATGGGGATTAGCTTTGCCTATGTGCCCAGTATGCAGGCGATCGCCGAATCTTATGATGTGGGAACGATTTTGGGCGCTCAGGTTATCGGCGGTATTGTTGCCATTCTTGTAGGCTTTACTATCCGCAAAATCCGTGTGCTGTTTCCGCCTATTGTTACAGGAACCGTAGTTTTTACGATTGGCTTGTCCCTGTATCCTACCGCTGTAAAATACATGGCCGGCGGCGCCTCCAGTCCGGAATACGGTTCCTGGAAAAACTGGCTGGTGGCTTTCTTTACTCTGGCTGTTGTGGTAGGATTGAACCATTTTGCAAAAGGCACTCTGAAACTGGCTTCCATTCTCATCGGTATCATCGCCGGTTATGCGGCGGCTGCCTGTTTCGGACTGGTGGATTTTTCCGATGTTTCTTCCGCTGGTTTTTTCCAGCTTCCGAAGCCTCTGCACTTTGGTCTTCACTTTGAGCCTTCTGCCTGCGTGGCTATCGGCATTCTGTTTGGTATTAATTCCATACAGGCCATCGGTGATTTTTCTGCCACCACGGTAGGCAGTATGAACCGGGAACCAAAGACAAAGGAACTCCAGGGCGGTATTTTAATGTACGGTATCAGCAACATTGCCGGCGCGCTCTTTGGCGGACTTCCAACAGCCACCTTCAGTCAGAATGTGGGCATTGTCACAACGACAAAGGTCATCAACCGCTGTGTGCTTGGTCTGGCCGCTGTTATCCTTATGGTTGCAGGATTTGTGCCCAAGTTTTCAGCCCTTCTGACTACCATTCCCCAGTGTGTTCTGGGCGGTGCAACGATTTCTGTCTTTGCTTCCATTGCCATGACCGGAATCAAGCTGATTATGCGTCAGGAAATGAATTTCCGAAATTCTTCTATTGTAGGTCTTTCCGTAGCTCTGGGTATGGGTATCACACAGGTATCGGATTCTCTGGCTTCCTTTCCTGCATGGGTAACCACTATTTTCGGAAAATCTCCGGTAGTTGTAGCCACTCTGGCAGCCATACTTTTAAACATCATTCTTCCCAAAGAAGAACCTGCATCTTAAAAACTTTTCTGAAAAGGGGCACCGCAATTTCTGCGCATGCCCCTTTTGTATATCTGTATCCTATTTTCTGTCTTTTATGTGTCCTTTTCTATAGCCCATACCTGCGGCCAGGAATCCCGATATGCTAAGAATCGTTATCCAAAGCGGTCCCTTAGAAGCATCTCCGGTCTTAACACTGGTATTTTTTTGCTTATCCGAAGTCTCCCCGGATTTTGTGCCTGCCGCTTTCTGTCCGTTTACCTGCTGACCTGCAATATACTCTTCTTCTTTGGTATCTGTTTCTGCAGCCTCTGGGGTCTGGTCTGTGGCAGAGGGATTGCTCTCACTCTGACTCGTTGTTTCCTGACCTGTGCTCTCCTGCTGTTGATTCTCCTGTTCCGGCTCTTTTACAAGAGTAACCATGGCATCCGACACTTTGTCGCTGCCTTCTCCCCAGGAAAGTCTCACAATCATTTTCTCGGCAGTTTCATCCTGTCCTAAGGTCAGCAGACCGCTGCTGTCAATCACCGTCTGCTGGCTTTTACTGCCCAGCACTTCCCATTTCAGTTCCGGCACGGTATCCGCCGTTTTTTTCATTTCCACGCCAAACTGCTGACTCTCTCCCGGTTTTAGCTCTGCCGTTCCCGGTGTCACAGCCAACGACAGGCTTTCCTCTTCCACAGCCTTTGCTGCAACTGTTATGGGCTGTACTGCCTCCTTTGTTACGCCCTGCCAGGTATATTGCACTGTCATTTCCGTATAAGAACTGTTCAGAGCCTCTTGCATCCAGGTAACTTCTCCTGTCACATCACTTTCTGTCCCATCGCTCCACTTCGCCAGGACCTGCATTCCTGCTCCATCAAAACTCTCGCCTTCTATATAGGAAACTTTAGACGGCGCTTTTGCGATTGCAATGGATTCCAACTGTTTTTCTGGGGGTATTGTTTCATCTGTATCCGGTGCCTGCTCCTGTGTGTTCTTCCCCCGGCTTACCACCGTGAGATAATCGCTTGACATATAGCCGTACATTCCCTCAAAGTCGTATTTTCCGCTGTCTTTTACCACCGTGCTTCGGCTGCTGTCCAGCACTGCGTCACTCTGAATCTCATAAAAGCCTTCCGAAGGTTCCTCATTCCTCACCAGCACCACATAGTTTGCCGCTTTTCCGGTTTTATACAGCAGCGTGGACGACACATTCTGCTCTTTCCGCACATTGACCGAGATATGTGTATCCGGAATGATTTCCTTAGCTGCAAGGGTGTAGGCTCCTGCGTCCTTACTGCCCAGTGTGCTGTCCAAACGCCATGCAATGTTGGCGGCTTTTTCTCCCCAATAGGGGTCTGATGCATATTTCACATTCAGACCACTGGCCTTATTTCCCAGAAAACCACCCTGATACCGGTAATCCCCCGGATAAAGATATCCTCTGGACATCCAGCCATTGGCAAAGTCTTCAATACAGGCCTCCACACTGCTGTACTGATTTGCATTGGCGCCGGGGGCCGCATCTGTGGCATTGAGCCCAAACAGGTTATTCTTTTTCTGGCTGATACTGCTCTTTCCCCAATTACTCTCATTGGCGGCAATTCCCGTCATCAGAAGCGCATGGACACCATATGTATTCTGGTTTTTTACAAAAGTTTCCCCTGTATTTTTCATTTTTGAGTTTGCGTTTACAAGCTTGTCCAGTGCTCCGTTGATTTCTTCCCCGGTATAGCCTGACTGGCTGCGCATGGGCAGATATTGAAAATAATTATAATAAGGCTCCTGAGGATTCACCGACTGTGTGCGCTGATTTTGCCTGTAATCTGCAGCCATGACTCCGTAATCTGTATAAAAATAATGTCCGTCATAACTGTAATATATGGTTCCGGGTGTAAGGTAAGAAGGCGCAGGACCGTTATTCAGGCTTGTAGCATAACCGGGAGTTGTCATGTCCTGTACAATATGATGCATCAGTTTCCCATCTTTTACCTCATAGCAGCTGACCGCTTTGGCCTGGGACAGATTGACCACCTGCACCTCTTCCGCCTTTACCCAGCCAACCACACCGGAAAGCATAAATTTGTATTTTCCATTGGCAGAGCCAAGATACACTGCATCTGCACCATATGCCCCATTGGTATAGCCCTGCTTTGCAGTCTCCTGCTCGATAAACTCTGTAATCGCATTGTTTTTCGTGCGGAAATTCACCACCTGGGGCTCTCCGCTTCTGGATTTGTTGGGTCCTGCCGGATTTTCAATGAGCTTTGCCGAACTGTCTGCGTCTTTTATATTTCCTTCTTCATCCATGGAAGTGATATGGTCTTCTCCGGAAGTATTTTCACTTTGTACCTGACTCTCAGACTGTGCTTCCGCCGCAAAAACCGGCTTGGAAAAATTCCATACACCTGAAAGTCCGAGGCAAAACGCCAGCCCGAAAGCCAGCAGTTTTCGCTTTCTCATTCGTTTCTCCTTTCTCTGTCTGAACGATTTTTTTGCCTCATTAAATGTAACATATTCTTAATACTTTCCTATCATATTCCCTTTCACAATCCGGACGTTTTATTGCAGCGCTTCCTCTTCTTTTTCTCCTCGATTTAATAAAAGCGAGCAGGCTGCTCCAATTCCCAGACAAAGAACATTTGTTATCATACTGCCCAGGGACGAGGCAAAACTTCCAAACGGTATAATCATAATGGTTGCCGCGATTACAACACCTACAATGGCATGAAATACATAAGAATAGTATTTTTTCAAAAGGGCGTCCATCAGTTTCGCAAAACACACAACCGTTACAAGGGCTCCAATCCCTCCGGGAAGGATGACACTCATATCCAGATGTCCCAAGCCTTCAATAAATGGTGTATACAGCCCCAAAGGCATCAGCAGCGTAGAAAAGCTCATTCCCGGAACAATCACGCTTAAGGCCAGGCATACACCGCAGAAACCATACCAGCCCACATTGGGCACAAGTTTCACGGACAAAATCTCCAAGGCCGCCAATACTGCAAAAATTACCACTGCAGAAATCATCAGGGCTATCCAGGAGCCTTTTGTTCTGCCTTCTTTTCCTGCCTCCTGCATGAGAGATGGCAGCATACCTGCAATCAGTCCTACAAAAAGGCACACCGATGGATTCGGATATTTCTCCAGGAAAAATGCCAATATATTGGCAACACCGAGAAAGCCGACTCCAATGCCCAGAATCACCGGAAACAATTTCCGGATATGCACCAGAAAGTATTTTCTGGGATTA